>Ga0272448_1000548_pt1 | contig 58037 bp, 52 predicted proteins | sample YNPCB0191_FD_202220 | JGI IMG/M metagenome (GOLD analysis project Ga0272448, IMG submission 202220) | Hot spring sediment microbial communities from Yellowstone National Park, WY, United States - YNP-CB-019-1 | ecosystem: Environmental > Aquatic > Thermal springs > Hot (42-90C) > Sediment... | reverse complement strand
CCATGTGGTTGCCCGCAAACAGCGTGCGGTCGCTGGCGAAGTTGGGCGAGATGGCCAGCGCGTAGGTGTCCAGCAGGCTGAACGTCTGCGCGTTGCGGTTGTGCCAGGTCAGGCCGCCGTCGGTGGAAGCGAAGATGCCCGGCCCGCCGCTGGCGCTGTACACCGTGCGGTCGGCGGCGAAGTTGGGCGACACCGCCAGCGCCGTCATCCGCTGCGCCATCATCCCGCGCCGCATGATGCTCCACGTGGCCCCGCCGTCGGTGGATTTCAGGACGCCGGTGCCGAAAGTCCCCACGAAAAGCGTCTGGTCGCTGGCGTAGGCGGGCGAGATGGCCATGGCCCACACGTCGGGGTTGATGCGGTTGCCCTCGTCCAGCCAGTCTATGTTGAACTGATACATCGTCCACGAGTCGCCGCCGTTGGTGGACTTGAACCCCTGCCACGAGGGGCAACCGGTGAACAGCGTGCGGTCGGCGGCGAAGTTGGGCGACACGACGATGGAGCCTACGTCCTTCTGCGGCGTGTGGCCATTGTTGATGGCCGTCCACGACGCCCCGCCGTTGGTAGAGCGGAAGATGCCGCTGCTGCCCGTCCCCGCGAACATCGTCTGATCGGTGGCGTAGGCAGGCGAAAAGGCCAGCGAGCGGATGTCGGTCGTCGTCAGGCCGCTGTTGATGGCCGCCCACGAGTTGCCCCGATTGGTGCTCTTGTAGATTCCGGCCGACGTGGCCGCGATGAGCGTGTTGTCGGACGCAAAGGCAGGGGAGAGGACCACCGCGCCCACGCTCACCGACCCGATGTTGGCGCGGATGTCGGTCCACGTGGCCCCGCCGTCGGTGGAGCGAAACAGGGCGTCGGTGCCGCCTCGACTCACGTACAGCGTGCGATCCGACGCGAAGGCTGGCGAGAAGGCGATGGCCCGAATCTCGCCGGAGTTGAGCGGGCTGGGCAGTTGTGCCCACGACCCGCCGCCGTCGGTGGAGCGAAACAGGCCCGAATAGTTGGTGCCGGCCAGGACGAGGCCGTCGCTGGCGAAGGCGGGCGAAATCCCCAGCGCGTACACGGTCAGGTTCGTGAGGCCATTCCGCGCCTCAACCCACGTCGCGCCGCCGTCGGTGGTCTTGAAAACGCCGCCGCCGTTGGTGCCGGCGAAGAGCATCTGATCCACGGCGAAGTTGGGCGAGATGGCGAGCGCATCCACCGCGCCGCCTTCAGGCCCGCCGCGCGTCCAGACCCTGTCGCCGGCGCGCGCGGGCGCGGGCCACGCCGCAAGCATGGCCAGGCAGATGGCGACAGCAAGCGCCTTTCGGATTGCAGTTGGCATAGCGATTCCTCCCTTCCCCCCAGGCGCAAGTTGTGTGCCAGGCGCAGCCGAGCGCCCGCACAGGGACGCATCGCAGGCCGCCATTGTCTATTGTAGAGCCAAGCAGGGTCGGGGGCAATAGGAAATTGGTAAGCATTCCCCGAACCCTTTTCCCCTGTCGTGCATCAAACCATCAGGAGGTGCATAGATGGAAACGAAAAACACATCCCTCGGACTCGCGGAGAACATTGAAGGCGCTTTCGTATGTCGTCGGCTGGATCTCGGGACTGGTGCTCTGGTTCCTGGAGCCGGAAAACAAATTCGTGCGGTTCCACGCGATGCAGTCCATCGTGGTCTTCGGGGCGCTCACGGTCGTTGAGATCGTCCTGGGGTTCATCCCCATTCTGGGGGCAATCCTGGGCTTTCTCCTGGGGCTGGTCGGGTTCTTCCTGTGGCTGTGGCTGATGTACAAGGCCTACCAGGGGGAGATGTACAAACTGCCCTGGGTGGGCGACTTCGCGGAGCAGCAGGTGAACAAGTAACCGATTCCACAAAGGGCCGCAGATTTCCCCCTGCGGCCCTTTCTTTTCGCCCGCCGGGTCGCGGTTTTTCAGCGCGGCGTAGGTGTGCTATCATAGGCGCGCAAGTCCGGCATTGGCGCAACAAGGGGAGCGATTTCCATGAGCGGACGTGCAGCGCAGAATCGTCCTGTCCCGCTGGCCCTGATCTTCGCCGCCGACGACTTCGGGCGGCACGAGGCCATCAATCGCGCAGTCCTGCGCGCGCACCGCGACGGCGTGCTGACCTCGGCCAGCCTGATGGTGGCGGGCGCCGCCTTTGAGGACGCGGTGCGCGTCGCCCGAGAGTGGCCCACCCTGGCGGTGGGGCTGCATGTCGTCGTGGTGGATGGGCCGTCGGTGCTGGGCCACGCCGCCCTGCCCCACATCACCGACGCATCGGGGCGCTTCCCCGCCGACCCCTACGGTCTGGGCATGCGCTATCAGTTCAGCGCCGTCGCGCGCGCCGAGTTGGCCCGCGAGATGGAGGCCCAGTTTGAGCGCTTCGCCGCCACCGGCCTCCCCTTGGCCCACGCCGATGGCCACTATCACATGCACATGCACCCGGCCGTGTTCCCCATCTTCCTGCGCCTGGCCGAGTCCTTCGGGGCCGTCGGGTTCCGCCTCCCCAACGACGACCTACGCCTCGCGCTGGAATATGACCGCTCGCGCCGCGCGCGGAACACGCTGTGGCATCTCTACTACGCGGCCCTGCGGCGCTGGGGCGCGCGCGCCGCGGCCGCATCGCCCCTGGCGCGCGCCGACCGCGTGTACGGGCTGTATCAGACCGGCAGGTTGTCGGAGCCGTACCTGCTCCATCTCCTGGATCGCATCCCTGCGGATGTGCGGGTGGCCGAGGTGTACGGCCATCCGTCCGAGGCGTACCTGGGCGAGCCTGACGGCCCGAACCCAGGCGACCTGGCCGCCCTGACTAGCCCTCGCGTCCGCGAGCGGCTAGACCAGATAGGGGCGCGGCTGTCGTCCTACCGCAGCCTGCGCCGCCCGACGGGGGTAGCGCCATGATCTCTGTGCTCATCCTGCTCATCGTCATCAGTTGGATCTTCTGGCTGGTGGCCTGGCTGTGCACCTATGACTTCTTCCACCAGGCGCAGGTGGCGGCGCGGATGGAAGAGAGCCGTGAACCGTACACGCCGCCCGTGTCCATCCTCAAGCCCATCAAAGGCGTGGACGCCGACTCCTACGAGTGCCTCCTCAGTTTCGTGCGCCAGGACTATCCGACCTACGAGGTGCTCATCGGCGTGCTAGACCCGGATGACCCGGCGGTGGGGCTGGCGGCGCGCCTCCAGAGGGAATACCCGCATCTGGTGCGGCTGGTCGTGGCCGAGCCGATTGGCTACAACAACAAGGTGAGCATCCTCCATGCGCTGGCCGCCCAGGCGCGCCACCCCATCCTCGTCGTCGCCGACAGCGACATGCGCGTTGGGAGCGACTACCTGCGGCGCGTGGTGGCTCCCCTGCGGGATCCGTCCGTGGCGCTGGTAACCTGCGCCTATGTGGGCGACAAGGCGCTGACGCTCACCGCGCGGCTAGAGGCGCTGTACATGGGCACCACGTTCCTGCCGATGCTCATGGTCGCGCGGCGCTACCTGAACATGCGCTTCGCCACGGGCGCTACCGACGCCTTCCGCGCCGCCGACCTGGAGCGCATCGGCGGCTTCCGGGCGCTGGCCGACTACCTGGCCGATGATTTCCAGTTGGGGCATCAGTTGTCGCGCACAGGACAGCGGGTACACCTGTCGGACTACATCCCGCGCGCGGTGCTGGGCAAGACGACGTTCCGCGAGCAGTGGCACCGCGAGGTGCGCTGGGCGCGCTGCAACCGCGTGAGCCGCCCGCTGGAGTATCCGGCCCTCGTCGTAACCTTCGCGGTGCCGTTGGCCCTCGCGCTGGCGCTCGTGAAAGGGTTCGCGTCGCCGTACTCATGGATTCTGGCGGCGTCGTTGCTCATCCGCTGGTGGGTGGCGTGGCAGGTTTCGGGCTACACGGGCGACGAGACCGCGCGCCACAGCCTGGGGCTGTTGCCCCTGCGAGACGCCCTCACCGTGGCGGTATGGGCGGCAGGCGGCATCGGGCGCTCCATCCAGTGGCGCGGCGAGCGGTACACCCTGCGGCCCGGCGGCAAGTTGGGGCCGCCGCAACCGTCGCTCGTCCGCACCCTCTGGCGGCGAACGCACGGCTAGCCGCCAGAGGTGCCTGGCGTGACGGGTGCCGACAAACCTCACAACCGAACCCGCCGCGACTCGGTTCCAAACTCTGTCGGTCGCAGCATGGTACAGGTGCGACGCACTTCCGGAAGTGCGTCGCACCTTGCTCACGAGCACAAAACAGAACCGAATCCGCCGCCAGGTCGCGCTTGATTTTCGCGTCCGACCGCCTTATAATGACCCCACACTGACGAGGAGGTTAGCGTAGATGGACATCTTCCTGGATACGGCCAACATTGAGGAAATCAAGAAGGCTGCGGAGTGGGGCATTCTGTCCGGCGTAACGACGAACCCCAGCCTGATGATGAAGGCAGGCCGCGCCGACTACAAGCAGGTGGCCCAGGAAATCTGCTACATCGTGCAGGGGCCGGTCAGCGCCGAGGTGGTCAGCACCGACGCCGACGGCATGGTGGAAGAGGCCAAGATCATCGGCCAGTGGTCGCCCCACGTCGTCGTCAAGGTGCCCGTTACCGAAGAGGGGCTCAAGGCCATCCACCGCATCGCCCAACTAGACGTAGATCCCGACACGCTCTGCGACGGCTGCCCCTACTTCGGCCAGTGCGACACCGACATTGAAACAGCGCGCGACCTGGCTCTTGACTGGGGCATCCGCACCAACGCCACGCTGGTCTTCTCGGCGAACCAGGGGCTGCTGGCGGCCAAGGCAGGCGCATCGTTCGTCTCGCCGTTCATCGGGCGGCTGGACGATGCCGGCCACGAGGGCATGGAGGTCGTGGAGACGCTGGCGGAAATCTTTGACACCTACGGAATTGACACCGAGATCATCGCCGCCAGCATCCGCCACCCGTTGCACATCACCCAGGCGGCCCTGGCCGGCGCCGACATCGCCACCGTGCCCTTCGCCGTCCTCAGCCAGGCCATCAAGCACCCGCTCACCGACGTGGGCGTGCAGCGGTTCCTGGCCGACTGGGAAAAGGCCAAGAAGGGGAAATAGCCCAATCGCAGGCGCAAAGACGGGCCGCCCTCCCGCGAGCGGCCCGTCTGGATTCCAACCCGTGGCGCGGCCGCGCCCTAGTGTCGGCCGTTCCCGTTCCCTTTTTCGGCGGCAGCGGTGGCCTGGACGCCGTAGTGATACTCGGCCTGGAAGATTTCGCCGCCGAGTTTGTGCCCCGCCGCTTCCAACTTCGGCGTGAACTTGGGGCGGATGCCGGTGCCCTTCATCACGCCGATGACCTTGCCGTCCTCGCCGATGCCCAGTTCGTGGAACACGAACACGTCCTGCATGATGACCGTGTCCCCTTCCATCCCCTGCACCTCGGTAACCTGAACGACCTTGCGCGAGCCGTCGCGCAGCCGCGCCTGCTGCACAATCAAATCCACCGCCGAGGCAATCTGCTGGCGGATGGCGCGCACGGGCAGGTCCATCCCCGCCATCAGCACCAGCGTTTCCAGGCGGGCGATGGCGTCGCGCGGGCTGTTGGCGTGGATCGTGGTCAGCGAACCGTCGTGGCCGGTGTTCATCGCCTGGAGCATGTCCAGCGCCTCGCCGCCCCGGCACTCGCCCACCACGATGCGGTCTGGCCTCATGCGCAGGGCGTTGCGCACCAGGTCGCGGATGGTTACGCGCCCTGTGCCGTCCTCATCGCCAGGCACGGCCTCCAGGCGCACCACATGCGTCTGATGCAGGCGCAGTTCCGCCGAGTCCTCAATCGTAACGATGCGCTCGTCGTTCGGGATGAACGACGACAGCACGTTGAGCAGCGTTGTCTTCCCCGAACCGGTGCCGCCCGACACGACGATGTTCAGCCGCGAGTTCACGCACGCCTTGAGGAATTCTATCATCTCCGGCGTTACCGACTGGAGGCGGATGAGGTCTTCGGCGGTGAACTTCTTCTTGCCGAACTTGCGAATGGTGATGGACGGCCCGTCAATGGCGCATGGCGGGATGATGGCGTTCACGCGCGAGCCGTCGGGCAGACGCGCGTCCACCATCGGGTGATGGCGGTCTATGCGGCGCCCCAGCGGCTGGACGATGCGCTGGATGACGCGGATCACGTGATCGTCGTCCTGGAAGCGAACGTCAGCGCGGGTGATCTTGCCGCCGCGCTCAATGTACACCTCGTTCGGGCCGTTGACCATGACCTCGGTGATGGTGTCATCCTCCAGCAGCGGCTCAATGGGCCCGTAGCCCACCAGTTCGGATTGCAGGTGCTTGAGCAGCGCGGCCCAGGTATCCGAGTCCAGGTTCAGCCCGGCCTGGCGGCACACCGCGACGGTCTTGTCGGCCAGGAGTTGCAGGTGCTCCGACGATCGGGTGAGCACCGCGCCGTTCAGGGCCGCCTCCACGCGCGGTAGCATCCACCGGCACAGGCGGGTGAAGTCCTCGCCGCCCACGGACACCGCGCGCCGCGCCGCCGTGGGTGTTTCGTTGCCCGTCTTCGCAACCACTTCTATCCCCGTCTCGCGCAAGGCTTCCATCGGACTTCCCTTCTCCTGCCAGGATAGGCCACAATCGCGCCGATGCCATCATAGCACCGAACCGCCGCGCGCGGTGTGAATCTCGGGTGAGCGTGCTGTGAAATCTGGGTGAAGCGGGGCGAATTCTGTGGTATAATGGGCCGAATCCATCACTTTCGGCGAAGGAGGCGAAAACATGGACATCAAGACCGTGGGAGTCGTCGGGTGCGGGCTGATGGGCTCGGGCATCGCCGAGACCTGCGCCCGCAAGGGGTATCGCACCATTGTCCGTGAGATCAACGACGATCTGCTTGCCAAAGGGATGAAGGCCATCCAGGCGTCCATGGCCCGCGCCGTGGAAAAGGGCAAGGCGACCCAGGACGAGGTGGACGCGGCGCTGGCCCGGCTCGTCCCCACCACCGATCTTGCCGCCATGGGCGAGTGCGACCTGGTGATTGAGGCCATCGTGGAGAACATGGCCGAGAAGAAGAAGGTCTTCGCCGCGCTGGATGGCATCTGTCCGCCCCACGCCATCCTGGCCAGCAACACCTCGTCGCTGTGCATCACCGAGATGGCATCGGTTACCAAACGCGGCAGCCAGGTGCTGGGAATGCACTTCTTCAACCCTGTGCCGGTCATGCCGCTCTTGGAACTGGTGCGCACGATTCTCACCAGCGACGAGACGCTGGAGACCGCCAAAGCGTTCGGCGCGTCGCTGGGCAAGACCACCATCGTAGCCAAGGACACGCCCGGGTTCATCGTGAACCTGCTCCTTGTCCCCTACCTGCTGGACGCCGTGCGCGCGCTGGAGAACGGCGTGGCGACCAAGGAGGACATTGACGCGGGGATGAAACTGGGCTGCAACCACCCCATGGGGCCGCTGACGCTGCTGGACTTCGTGGGGCTGGACACGGCCTACTACATCGCCAACGTCATGTTTGAGGAGTTCAAGGACCCCCGCTATGCCGCGCCGCCCCTGCTCAAGCGCATGGTGCTGGCCGGCCATCTGGGCCGCAAGTCGGGCAAGGGGTTCTACGATTACAGCAAATAGCCGATAGCCATCAGCGCATAGCAGTCAGCGGATAGCCGTCAGCCGTCAGCCGTCAGCAGACAGCGGATAGCAGTCAGCCATCAGCCGTCAGCAGACAGCCATTAGCCATTAGCCTTTGGCGGTCAGCGGGCAGCAATCAGCCGCTGGCGCATCCTGACCCGTGTTACGAGAATCGGGTTTGTGCGGGAACAGGCTGAACGCTGACCGCTGACCGCTATCCTTCCGGAGGCATTCCATGTACGAGAACTTGCTTGTAGAACGCAAGGGCGCGGTGGGGATTATCACCATCAACCGCCCGAAATCGCTCAACGCGCTGAGCCGCGCCACCGTGGCCGAACTCGCCGCGGCGATAGAGGAACTCAACGCCGACGACGCCATCCGCGCCATCATCCTGACGGGCGCGGGCGAGAAGGCTTTCGTGGCCGGCGCCGACATCGGCGAATTCAACTCCCTGCGCTCGGCGGAGGAAGCCGCGGAGTACGCCCGCGCGGGCCAGGCCGTGCTCAACCGCATGGAGCGCCTGCCCAAGCCCGTCATCGCCGCCATCAACGGCTACGCGCTCGGCGGCGGGTGCGAACTGGCCATGGCCTGCGACATCCGCATCGCCGCCGACACCGCCCGCCTGGGCCAGCCCGAAATCAACCTGGGCATCATCCCAGGCTACGGCGGCACCCAGCGGCTGACGCGCCTCGTGGGCAAGGGCATGGCCAAACTCCTCGTGTTGAGCGGCGACCCAATCTCGGCCCAGGAGGCCCAGCGCATCGGCCTGGTGGATGTGGTCGTCCCTGCCGCCGAACTCATGCCCAAGGCGCTGGAACTGGCCGAGAAACTGGCGTCCAAGGCCCCGGTGGCGCTCCGCCTGTGCAAGCAGGCCATCAACGAGGGCGCGGAGGGCACGCTCGCATCCGGCCTGGATCACGAGGCGGCGCTGTTCGGGGTCGTGTTTGACACCGAAGACCGCGTGGAGGGCGTGAGCGCCTTCCTGGAGAAACGCAAGGCGGCGTGGAAGGGGAGGTAGCGCAGGACGCGGCGGCGTGCGGGAGTTGACATGCTCCCCCGCCGCCCAGCCCGTGCCCAGGGAGACAAAAACCACAAGGAGACGCCCAAGACCATGCCCTTTCGTTACGACTTCCCGACAGCCCGCCCGCCCCTGCGCAGCCCCTCGGGGCGGCGCATCCTCCGCATCGGCCACAGCGGCGCAGGCGCCTACGCCCCGCCCAACTCGCTCCGCGCCCTGGCGCTGGCGCTGGAGCACAGGGTGGACATGGTGGAGTTTGACGTGCGCGGCTGCGCCGATGGCCTCATCCTGAGCCACGACGACACGGTGGAAACCGACGCCGGCCCCGCTACCCTGAGCGCCCTCACGGTGAGCCAGGCCCGCGCCCTGCGCGTCCAGGGCGAACCCATCGCCACCCTGGACGAGGCCCTGGAACTCCTGCGCGGCCGCGTGCTTGTCAACCTGGACATGAAGGACGAAGGCCACGAGGGCGATATTGCCCAGGCCATCCGCCGCCACAACATGGCCGACCAAATCCTGGTCAGTTCGCTGGTGCCCCAGTCCCTACGCCGCCTCCGCGAAGCCATGCCCGAGGTTCGGCTCGGCATGTCGTACCCAGAGGACAAGGGCGGCGCGTCCACCAAGCCCTACATGAAGATCGCGGTCAACGTGGCGCTCTGGTACATGCGGCGCTTCCTGCCGGTTATCGTCGGCAGGCTCCTGGCCCAGTCGCAGGCCGACGATGTCATGCTCTACCACAAGGTCATCACCCCAGGCGCGGTGCGGACCTTCCACGCGGCGGGGGTTCGCGTCTTCGCCTGGACGGTGGACGACCTGGAGCGCATGCGTCAACTCGTCGCCATGGACGTGGACGGCATCACAACGAATCAGACCCTGCTCTTTGACCGACTGGGCTAGCCGCCGACGGGAACAAACCGGCGCGTGTCCTCGTCTATCATGCGCAGTTTGCCCGAGGCCCGGGGCACATTTCAGTTCTGGGGGCAGGAATGACCCAGCATGGTTCGGCCTGCCGGGATGGGTCTACCTCATCTAACCCCTCCCGCACCCTCCCCTTCCCTCTCCGCCGGCGGAGAGGGAAGGGGAGGCTGGGGTGGGGATGGGTGAGGTCAAGAGTCCCACCGCAGCCCGCCATGCGGCGAAGGCCGACTGCGTCGGACGGCGGGCTGCCCATGAGCGTGCTCAGAGCCTGCGTATTGCGGCAGATTTGCCCCCAGACTGAAATGTGTCCAACACGCGGACGAACGGGAAGAAGGAGGACAACGATGAAGAGGGTATGGAGGTTCGGGATTCTGGTGGCATTGGCATTGGCCTTGGCCGGGTGCGCCTACATGGGGCGGCAGAATGCGGCGCCTTCGGGGTTCACCCAGGCGCGGGATGCGGCGCTGGCTTATCTCAAGAGCGCGCATCCTGACCTGAACTGGCCCGCGTCTTTCAAGTGGACGGCCGAGGACGTTACCGACGGCAGGCTGGGCGCGACGACCTGGCGCTTCTCCGACCCGAGCGGCCTGGCCGTTCTGGTGTCTATGCCCGTCGTGCCCGAGCCGTCGTACCATGTGGAGGTGTCCTTCGGGGCCTTCGCCTGGGCGGGCCAGGTGGACGCCACCGGCAAGGTCGCCGAGGAGCCGGCGCCCGCACGCCCGCTCTCGCCAGCCGAAGCCCGCGATGCGGCGGTCGCGCACTTCCTGGGGCTGTACCCCAACCTGACGCGGCCCGACGAGTGGATTGAGGTGGACGCGGCGGGCGGATTGCTCGGCATCACCGCGCTGCGCTACATCGGCGGCGACTGGACGGTGGACGTGCAGGCTCCCGTCGTGCCGCGCCCCGAGTACGCCGTCCGCGTGGCCCATGCGTCGGGCAAGGGCTGGACGGGGCGGATTCTCGCCGATGGCACGACGGCGCTGGACGAAGGCACAACGTTCCTTGCCGACGACACGCGCCCGACGCGCGTCCTGGAAGCCGTCCGCGCCGACCCTAAGGGCTGGGCGGGCCGCTACATCCGCGTCGTGGGCTACTACGAAGGTTGGGACCTGTTCGGCTCCGTGGGCACCGGCCCCGCCGTTACCCGCAGCGACTGGGTCGTTCGCGACGAGGGCGGCGCCATCTACGTCCACGCCGGCGGCGCGCCGGTAGAAGGGCTGGACATCCCGCCGTCGGAGAAGGTGGAAGGCGTGCTCGTGCGGCTGTTCGCCCAGGTGCGGGTGAACGATGCCGGCCAGCCCTATCTGTGGGTTGTGCAGGGGACGCGCATCGGCCCGGCGGGCCAGGTCTGGCTTGAGTACGAGCGTTCGGGCGGCTTCGCGGGCTTCCAGGATCGGCTCACCATCTACGCCGACGGGCGGGCCGTCCTCAACCGCAAGGGCCTGGTAACCACGTTCCAACTCACGCCGCAGGAGATGGAGCGGATCAAGGGACAATTCACCACGGCCAATTTCATGGGCCTGAACGAGAACTACCTGCCCGCCGACGTCTGCTGCGACCGCTTCACGTATGTCATTCGCTACGCGGACCCGGCGGGCGGCAAGCCCCACTCGGTAACGACCATGGACGGCGCGGTGCCGCCCGAGTTGGCCCCCATCCTGGAGGCGCTGAACAATCTCGTCAGCCAGCCCCAGTAGGCGCGCGGCTTGGCGCACCGGGGCGAACGCGCGTGGTTCGCCCCGAACCAGACGATCAATGTGCGACGCGCTTCGCGAAGTGCGTCGCACGTTGCTGCTCACCGCGCCAACTGCTAGACTCCGTTCACGGAAATGTAACCGTGGGGCGGCTCATGAATTGCCCCAACAATTCTTTCGCCTACTCACGCTCGCTTTTTCATAAGAACGCACGATGTGGTAACGTAGCGCCAGGAGGCCCATCGGGAGGTCGCACATTCGGTTGGCGCTGCTCTCTCGGCGGCCATCGTAGGGCAAGTTGGCAATTTGCCCTACATCTAGAGGCCCCCTGTTCTGATGGGCCGAACTGAAGATGCGAGTGTTCTATTGGAGTAGCGAGATTCAATAGTACTCCGTGTCGGTCGCCAGCACCGCCGCAGTCAGGCTCAACAGCCGCCCCGCGCGGCCGATCTTGGCCGCATCCACGGCATCCGGCGAATCGCCGGGGATGTGCGCATAGGCATCGGCGCCCGGCCACGACAGGGTGATCATCGGGTAGTTCGTCTGCAACCGCTGCGACAGGTGGTAGGGCGCGTGAAGTCCGAGGCCCGCCGTCTTGATCGTGATGCCGAGCCTTCGCGCGCCCATCTGCACCATCTCGGTGATGCGGTCGCTGCTGGAGCGCCAGGCCAGCACGGCGTCCCCCTCGCCTGCGCCCACGCCCTCCACCTCAAACACGGCCACGACCTTCAGGTCCGACAGCCCCGACCGCGTGCCCAGGTACTGGTACAGCGCCGGCGTCTGGTGCAACTCCCCGCCGGCCCAGGCCACAAACAGTACCGTGCGCTTGGGCTTGAAGTCCCACGCTTTCCACGAGCGGATGAGTTCCAGCAGGGTGGCCACGCCGCTGGCGTTGTCGTTGGCGCCCGGATACAGCACGCCGTTGCCCACGCCCAGCCCGTCGTAGTAGGCCATGAGGACCACCATCTCCGAATCCAGCGCCACGTCTTCGCCCGGCCACATCGCCATCACATTGCGGTAGGTGATGTCCTGCTGCGCCACGGCGGCAAACTGCGCCCGCGCCCGCGCACGGGTCGCCAGGTGGAACCCCTCGCCGTCGGCAAGCGCGGCCCTGCGGCCGCGCAGCGCGGCCAGATTGTACCCCGAGCCGTTCAGGATGCGGTCTGCCGCGTCGGGCGTGATCCACAGCACCGGCATGGGCCGCGCGGTGGGCCCCGTGCCCGGCATGGATGAGCCGGGCAACTCGCGGCGGAGCATCACGTCGGGGTCGTCGGTGATGACAAGCGCCGCCTGCGCGCCCACGTAGGCCGGCGAACCTCCCGGGCCGTAGAACCAGGTGTACGTGGTCAGCCATTCGTCGGTGCTATCCAGCAGCAGAATCCGATCGGTTCGGGTCGCCTCTGCCTCCGAGAACCCCAGGGCGCTCCGCACCGCGCTCAAGTTCGTGTTCGGCGTATCCGCCCTCATGGCCACATACACGATTTCCCCGGCGGCTTCGGCGGCCGGCCTGGAGAACAACTCGGCCGTCTCGGCGAAGTCCTCGCCCAGGGCGAGGGCCACAGGCTGGCCCGTCGCATCCCACGCCTCCAGGGTCGTCTGACCCTGAAGCGCCACGATGCGGCTGCGAATCGTCTGGAAGTAGGTCCAGTTCTCCCCCGCCGTGATCAGGCCCAAGTCCTCAAACTGGCGCGCGATCCAATCGGCGGCGGCGTCGGCGCCCGGCGTGCCAATCTGCCGCCCGCCGAACTCCGGCCCCGCCAGGGTCGCCACATCCGCCACGGCCCGATTCGCGTCAAAGGTCTCGGCCAGCGGCTTGTACCGCGCCCAGATGCCCGTGCTCTGCATCGTCCACAACCCAACGCCGGCGATCACGCCCACCGCCAGCAGCGTGTAGCGGTTGAACAGCGCCTTCATGCTCAGCGTCAGTTCCTCCGACAGCCGCCGCAGCCCCTCGCCCAGCAGGGTGAAGGCGACGATGGCAACCAGGAACGCCAGCGCCGGGTACACCGTGGCCCACGGGAAACTGCGGAAAGAGCGCCAGGAATTGGCGAGCATCACGCCCCATTCGGGAATGTCGTAGTACGTGAGGCTCGGCGGCCCGCCTTCGCCTTCCGCCGCGAACCCCCCGCCGATGAACACGCCCAAGAACCCCAGTTCCCCCAGGATCATGAGCGCGCCGCCCATCTCCAGAAACGCGAGGCTGACCATCGTGGGCCAGATGTTGGGCAGGACGTGCCGCGTGAGAATCTGACCTTGCCCGGCGCCCGTCGCGACCGCGCCCTCAATGTACGCCATGGGGCGCACCGAAATGACCTGGGCGCGGATGTTCTGCATGACCTCGGGCCAGCCGATGACCAGCAGGCCAAACACGAACGCGTACAACCCCTGGCGTATGCCGGCCGCATAGACCACCAGCGTCGCCAGAAGCAACGCGGGAAACGAATTCACCATCTCGCCCAGGGCCATCAGCGCGCGGTCCAACAGCGTGTCGTGAAACCAGCCCGCGAGGAATCCGAAAACCCCGCCGATGACCAGCCGCCCCGCCACGGCCAGCAGGGCCAGCATCAGGGTGCGGCGTGCGCCCGTGAGCAGCAGGCTCAAGATGTCGCGCCCTTGCGCGTCGCTCCCCAGCGGGAAAACGTCCGACGGCTTGAACGGCGGCGTGTACGTGATTCCGCCGATGTCCACGCGGCTCGCCGTCGTGTAGGGGTTGTGGGGCGCCAGACTCGGCCCCGCCACCACGACGACCAGCAACCCCACGCCCAGGATCGCGCCCAGGGCCAGCGCCGGATTGCCGACCGTCGCCTTGCGCCAGGCGCGGAGCCGCCCCCACCGCATGGACTGCGCCAGGCGCGACATCTCCTCCGCCGACTCCTGGCTGATGCGCGCGTCCACCGGCAGGGGAGCCAGATCCTGCGCCTTCCTGCGCCGCTCGCGCAACCCCCGCAGGGTGATGGCGCGCACCAGGCCCGTCCACGCCAGTTCCAGCCAGTTGCTGATCTCCATCTGCGCCGAACCCGTGTCCTGTGCGCGGCGCAATCGCGGATCCAGCAGCCGGTAGGCCAGGTCCATGATGCCGTTCACCACGACAAAGAAGAACCCCGTTGCCAGCACCAACGCGGACGCCGCGTCCATATCGTAGGTCTGAAGGCGCTCCAGCAGGTGCTTGCCCAGGCCCGGCCACCCGAAGAAGACCTCCACCACCGGCAGGCTGCTGAGCGCGAACCGCAGCGAGGACACGATGGCCGTGAGCACGGTCCCGGCGGCGTTTGGCAGAATGTGGCCGAACCAGATTTCGGAGTTGGGCAGCCCTTTGGCGCGCGCCGTGCGCACGAAGTCCTCGCCGATGAGGTTCTCCATGTACACCGAGGTGAGGCGCGCCACCTGGGCCACGGGCCGCGCCGCCAGCACCAGCACCGGCAACACCATATGGGAGTCCCAGCCGAACCCCCCGACCGGCACCAGCCGCGTGCCCGTGCGCTTGTAGAACTCAATCGCCCCCAATTGCAGCAGCACGGCCAGGAAGAAACTCGGAGTGGACACGCCGATGACCGAAAGCAGGAGCATGGACAACGACGCGGTCCGTCGGCGGATCGCGGCGGCCGCGATGCCCAGCAGCCCCCCGACCACGCCGCCCAGGGCCAGCGCCAGCAGCAACAGCACCGAACTGTTCCACAGCGAGTTCCCGACCAGTTGCGCGATGGGCACGCGCTCGCCCTGGCGGAGCATGTAGCCCGTGCTGCGGGTGTACTCGCCCCAGTCGCCGCGGGGGATGCCCTTCCACAGGGTCAGCGCCTGGGTCCAGGCTTGTTGCGCCACCTCTCCGACGGGCGCGGGCTTCAGCAGGCGCTGGCGCATGGCCAGGTCCTGGGTGAAGTACGCCACGTAGGTGATGGCGAACAGCACCAGGATTCCCGCAACGATACGACGAAGCGCAAACCGTGCGAGCATGGTCCTTTCTCCGACGGGCGGCAGGGTTGCAGCAGGATGCCTGCGAGGGCCCAAAACATAGACCCCCATACTTTGCCACAGGTTCACCGTTTCGCCAAAATCCGCCAGCCGCGTCGGCCCGCGATGGTGGCCTCCCGCCGCGCGCCCCCCGCCGCGTTTTGCCATTCTCCCCGCGCCCGCTATAATGCCCATAGACTACGGAGCGCAGATCGCACAACCATGAAGCGGATCGTTCTCTGGGGGTTGATAGGCCTGGTGGCGGCGTTCCTGGCCCTATGCGTAGCGGTCAACCTGTACGGCCTGTGGGACCAGGCCGCGCCCGCCGACGCCATCGTAACGCTGGGCGCGCGCGTCCTGGCCGACGGCTCCCCCGGTCCCGACCTCACCAGCCGTACCACACACAGCGCCAACCTATTCCGCGCAGGGTTCGCCCCCTACCTCATCTGCACGGGCGGCTTCCCCGGCGACCGCTCCTCGGCCGCCGCCGTCTCCCGCAAACTGGCCATCCAACTCGGCGTCCCGGCCGAGCGCATCCTCCTGGCCGAGGATTCCATGTCCACCCAGGAGGACGCCGAACAGGTCGCCCGCCTCATGCGCGAGCGCCACTGGTCTTCGGCCATCGTCGTCAGCCATCCCCTGCACCTGCTCCGCGCCCGCATCCTGTTTGAGCGCGAGGGCATCCATGCCCTCACCAGCCCCACACCCCTGGCGGCGGGCGAAACCTCGCTGGACACGCGCGTTTACTACACCGTGCGCGAGGCGCTGGGCGTCATCGCTGCGCTCCTGCCGAAGGACTGGACCCGATTCCTGCCGGGCGTTTCCACACACATCCCCACTCGCACCGGCGCCTGGCTCCGCACCGCCGAGATTCCGCGATGAGCGATTGGCGTTCCGTCCAGGCGTTGCGCAGGCTGCTGGCCCAGGAGACCGGCGTCATCTCCAAAGACTGGGGCGGGCGCATCCCCATCGCCCTGGTCTATCCCAACACCTACTACGTGGGCATGTCGGCGCTGGGGTTTCAGACCCTCTACCGACTGCTGAACGCGCGGGATGACCTGGTGGCCGAGCGGGTCTTTTGGGACGAGAAGGCGCCAGGCCCGGCCCTGTCGCTGGAGTCCCAGCGGCCCCTGGGCGAATTCCCCTTCATCGCGTTCTCGGTTACCTACGAACTGGACTACTTCCACATCCCGCTCATGCTGCGGCGGGCCGGCGTCCCTGTGCGCGCCGACGAGCGCGACGAGGACGACCCCATCGTCCTCATGGGCGGCCCTGCGGTTACGGCCAACCCCCTCCCCCTGGCCCCCATCGCCGACGCCATCTACATCGGCGAGGTGGAGCCATCGCTGGAACCGCTGACCGCCGCCCTGCAGTCCCGCGTGGAGCGCACCCGCGCCGAGACGCTCCAGGCGTTGAGCCGCGCCCCTGGGTTCTACGTTCCCGCCTACCCGCGCCTGCCGGTGGCCCGCCAGTGGCTGCGCGACGTGGACGCCTTCCCCACCCACTCGGCCGTGCTGACGCGCCGCACCGAATTCGGCGACATGTTCCTGATAGAGATCGCGCGCGGCTGCGGGCGGGGATGCCGCTTCTGTCTGGCCGGGTACGTGTACCGTCCCATGCGCGAGCGGAGCCTGGACGCCCTGGTGGCGCAGGCGCGCGCGGGCCTTGCCTACCGCAACAAGATCGGGCTGGTCAGCGCGGCCGTGTCCGACTACTCGCGGCGGGATGAACTGGTTGCCCGCCTGCGCGAGATGGGGGCGAAAATCTCGGTCTCCTCCCTGCGCGCCGACTCGCTGTCGCCGGCGCTGCTCCAGGCGCTGGCCGCAAGCGGCACGCGCACGCTGACCTTCGCCCCCGAAGCCGGTTCCGAGCGCCTGCGCCGCGTGATCAACAAGAACATCTCGGAGGAGCAGATTCTCGCGGCGGCTACCCTGGCGGGCCAGGCCCGCTTTCCCGAACTCAAACTGTACTTCATGTTCGGCCTCCCCGGCGAGACGGAGCACGACATAGACGAACTGTGCCGGCTGACCGGGGCCATCGCGCGCGCGTTCGGCGGCCGGGTAACCGTCAACCTGTCGCCCTTTGTGCCCAAGGCCCACACGCCCTTCGCCCGCGCCCCGATGCTCCCCGCTCCCGACCTGGAGCGACGACTTGCCGCCGTTCGGGCACGCCTGCGCACCGCGGGCATCCCCGTCAAGGCCGACAGCGTGGCGTGGGCGCGCGTGCAGGGCGTCCTGGCGCGCGGCGGCGCGGAACTGGCCGACGTCCTCGCCCGCATGGAGGCGGTCTCCCTGCCCGCGTGGCGCGCGGCGCTGGCGGCCCGTGGCCTGTCCGAGGACGAGTACCTGGAGCCGGTGCCGCCGTCCCGACACCTGCCGTGGGAAGGCGTCGTCGCGTCGGGCGTCAGCGACGCCTACCTGGCGCAGGAGCAGCGCGCCGCCGAGCAAGCCCGCACGTCGCCCGCGTGTCCCCCGTCCGGATGCACCCGCTGCGGCGTCTGCGCCTGAACAGGGCCAGGCGGCCCTTGGCGGGCACGGCGGAACCGCCCCCTTCGGCCGATTTGACGCTGGCATCGCCCGCCGATATACTGTCCTTGAATGGGCAGCCAACACACCTCCGCTTGCGGGCCGGTGCCCGCGCTCTTTGTTTCAGGTGGCGTCATGCGCGTAATCACAGGAACCGCCAAAGGGAGAAAACTGGCGTCCGTGCCGGGCCAGAGCACCCGCCCCATCACCGACCGCGTCAAAGAGGCCCTGTTCAACATCCTGGCGCAGGATGTGGCCGACGCGCGCGTGCTGGACCTGTTCGCCGGCACCGGCAGCGTGGGCATTGAGGCGCTCAGCCGTGGCGCGCGCGAGGTCTGGTTCGTGGACCGGGAATGGCAGGCCGTGCGGACCATCAAGGCGAACCTGGAGGCCACAGGCCTGGCCGCGCGGGCCAGGGTCGTGCGGCAGGATGCCTTCCGGCTGCTGCGCCAGGTGGCCGGCAGAGAAGCCTTTGACATCGTGTACGTGGCCCCGCCCCAGTACCAGGGGCTGTGGGCCAAGGCGCTGGCGGCGCTGGACGACGCCGACGTGCTGGCTCCGGGCGCCCTCGTCGTCGCCCAGATTCACCCCAAGGAGTACGCCGAGTTGCCGCTCGCGCGCCTGCGCCTGATTGACCGGCGGCGGTACGGGAGTACCGAACTCTGTTTCTACCGCGTCGCCGCACCCGACGAACCCCAACCAGGAGAGTGATCCCATGCAGCCCGACACGACACCCCGCTTCATCACCGTCTTCGGCGGGTCGCAGGCCGCGCCCGACGGCGCTCTCTACCGCCAGGCCCGCGAACTGGGCCGTCGCCTGGCCGAGGCCGGGTTCGGCGTCATCAGCGGCGGCTACGGCGGCACGATGGAAGCCGTCAGCAGGGGCGCGCGCGAGGCCGGCGGCCTGACCGTGGGCATCACCCTGGCCACGTTTGACCGCATGGCGCTCCGCCCCAACTCGTACCTGACAGCGGAGCAGAAAGCCCCCAACTACCTGGACAGGCTTGCCGAACTCACGCGGCGCGCCAGCGGGTTCATCGCCCTCAAAGGCGGCATCGGCACGCTGTCCGAAGTCTCCATCACCCTCAGCCTGCTGCAAATCGGCGAACTCCCGTTCAAGCCCGTGGTGCTGCTGGGCGAATGCTGGTCGGCCTACCTGGACACCGTCCGTCAGTGGTTCATGCTGCGCCCCGACGACCTGGCGCCCGTGTACGTGGCCGCCGACGCCGCCCAAGCCGTGGCGTGGCTGCGCCGAGTTCTCGCGTGAGGTGGACCATGCGCCTGCTGGGATTGCTGGGATGGATCTCCTACAAGTTCACCAAGCACCGTATCGCGGGGATACCGCTGACCTGGTATCTGGTCGCCTTCGCCATCGCCTGGCCCGCGCTGCTCATCGCGGGCATAGTGCGCGCCACCGCCGTGGGCGTGGCCGTCGCGGTCGTCGCGGCGCTGCTGGTGGTGGCCATCGCCGTGGGCGCGCGCAACGGCTACGTGGTCTTTCGGCCCACAGAGGCGCGCCCGACTGTGGTGGGCCCCTCGCTCCGCCCCGAGCAGAAAGTGCCCGCCCGCGCCACCGGCTTCTTTGAGGTCAGCGGCATGACCCAGTACCTGGCCGACACCCGCGCCTGGTTTGAGACGGTGGAGACCCGCGAGCACATCGTCATCGCCTGGAATCCCCTGTCGCGGTTCTTGCTCCTGGCCAAGACGCCCAAGCACTTGAGCGGCATGTGGTACGCCTTCTTCCAGCCCGCCCACATCCGCGCCTTGCAGACCGGGCGCATGTCGTTCGGAGGGCGCATCCGCCCGGCCCTGCGCATCGCCTACGCGGCCGAGAACGCGAAGGCGCGCGGCGACCTCTACCTGGCCTTTGACAACGAGGCGAACCTGGCGGCAGTGCTGGATGACCTGCTCCGCGATGCGCCGCTGTAGGTGGTCGCGGCATGGGTACATGTGCGACGCACTTTCGGAGGGGGCAGACACGTAGGGCGGCTTCCCATAGCCGCCGGAGCGAGGGTCTACCTCACCCATCCTCACCCCAGCCCTCCCCTTCCCTCTCCGCCGGCGGAGAGGGAAGGGGAGGGCGTGGGAGGGGTTAGGTGAGGTCAAGAGGCAGTATACAAACCTGCCCTACGCCCTGCTCCGCGATGCGCCGCTGTAGCGCCAAGATGCGCAATTCGGCGCGATGGAGTACAATATACGGCGCGGCGCCAACGCCCTAGATACGACGCGCTCCGAACAGGCCCGCCAAAGGAGGAGAAGATGGAAAAACAGTTTGCCCAACTGCTGGACAGGTTGCAAACCTGGGAAACGAAACCCCCAACCAGCAAGCAGATCTCGCTGCTGAGCGACATCGGGCCGTCGGAAGTGGACGCTCTCCGCGAAGTGTGGCCCCATATCCCTCTGCGAAGCCGCCGCCTGCTGATCAGCAACTTGCTGGACATGTCCGAAGCCGATGTGTCGCTGGATTTCACCGAGGTCTTCCTCCTGGCCCTGGAAGACCCCGACGAACATGTGCGCCTGGGTGCCCTGGAGGGGCTGTGGGAATACGATGAGGAAGATTTCGTGCCCATCCTGATCCGCATGATGGACTCGGATCCCTCCGTTCAGATCCGCGCGGAGGCAGCGATGAACCTGGGCAGGTTCGCGCTGCAGGGCGAACTGGAGGAACTGTCCCCCCAGACGACCGACCTGGTGCGTCGGGCGCTCATCGCCGCCTGGAACTCGCCCGACCAGGACGTGGAGGTGCGCCGCCGCGCCCTGGAGTCCGTCGCCTGCCTCACGGGCGATGACATCGGCGAGATGATTAGCGCCGCCTACCGCGACAAGGACGAGCGCATGAACGTCAGCGCCGTCTATGCCATGGGCCAAACCCTGGACGACGTGTGGGCCCCCTACGTGCTGAAGGAACTCAAGAGCCCGCGCCCCGAGATGCGCTACGAGGCCGCACGCTCCGCTGGCGCGCTGGAACTTGCCGACGCCGTCCCTACGCTCCTGGACATGATCCACGATCCCGACACCGAGGTGCGCACCGCCGCCATTGAGGCCCTGGGCGACATCGGCGGCGAGCGTGCCGTCCAGGCGCTCCTGGAACTGGCCCGAAGCGGCAATGAAGCCATCCGTGAGGCGGCGCTGGATGCGCTGGACGTCGCCGACTTCGGCGAGAACCCGCTCGGCCCTGGCATCCTGTCGTGGTTGCTTGGGCAGGGCGCTGGACCGATGGGGTTCCCAGGTTGGGACGAAGACTTGGATGAAGATGACCTTCCGGACGATGACGACTTTGGCGATGACGATGAGGACGAGTGGGATCGCGATTTGGGTCGCGACCGCTGGAACTGATCGCACGGAGGCCGTATGAACCTGAAACTCCGCCGCCTGGTGCGCACCCCGTCGTCGGAGCAATACGCCTTGTTTGACCTGGACCGCCTGGACGAGAACGGCGACCCGTCCAGCGTCGGCAAGATTGACCTGCACTTCGTCCAGGAGGGCATGTACGGCACGTTCCTCATCTGGGAGCAGGCGGCCAAGCGCATCGCGCGCAAGGACCTGAAGGCGATCGCCACCGCCATCCTCATGGAACTGTGCGAGCCGATGGGCCTGCCCGCCGAGTACGCCGTGGAAATCTTCTGCCCAAGCCTGGACGACTACGAACTCCTCACCAACGCATCGGACGAGACCGCAGGAGGCGAGGCGTAGCCCATGAAGCGCGGACGGGCTTGCAAGACCCTCGTCTTTGACCTGGAGACCAAGTTCCTGTCGGACGAAGTGGGCGGTTGGGACCATATCCCCAAGATGGGGCTGTCCGTCGCCGTTACCTACTGCGTGGAGCGCGGTGAGTACACCACGTACTACGAGCGCGACGTGGAGGCCCTCATCGCCGCCCTCAACGCCGCGGAACTGGTCATCGGCTTCAACATCCTGCGGTTTGACTACGCGGTGCTGCGCGCCTACAACTTCTTGCCCGTGCGCGAGGACAGGCCGACGCTGGATCTGATGATTCCCCTGTCGCAGGCGCTGGGCTACCGCCCCAGGTTGGACGACCTGGCCGCCGCAACCCTGGGAATCGGCAAGTTGGGCAACGGGCTGGACGCCGTTCAGTGGTTCCGCGAGGGGAATTTGGAGCAACTCACCGCCTACTGCAAGCAGGACGTTCAGGTTACCTATGACCTGTACCGATTCGGCAAAGAGCACGGGTATGTGCTTGTGCGCGACCGTTACAGGGGCGACAGGCAAGTTCGTGTGAGTTGGTAGCATGGCTGAACCCGCGTATCTCGCGCTCGTGCGTTCGGGCGAACTCAAGGAGCGCGTGGCCCAAGCGTACCGCCGCCTGGAGCGGTGCGACATCTGCCCCAGGCGCTGCGGGGTGAATCGCCGCGCGGGCGAACTGGGCATCTGCCGCACGGCGGAGCAGGCGGTCATCTCCAGTTACGGGCCGCACTTCGGCGAGGAAGCGCCCCTCGTGGGCGTGGGCGGCTCGGGCACGGTCTTCTTCACCCACTGCAACCTCCGCTGCCAGTTCTGCCAGAACTACGAGATCAGCCAGTTGGGCGAGGGGCGTCCCGTCCGCACCGACCAACTCGCCGCGGTCTTCCTGCGCCTCCAGGACATGGGCTGCCACAATGTCAACCTGGTCTCGCCGACGCACGTGGTGCCGCAGATTCTGGCGGCGCTGCTCGTCGCCGCCGAGCGTGGCCTGCGGCTGCCGCTTGTGTACAACACGGGCGGCTACGACGCCCTGGAGACCCTGGCCCTGCTGGACGGGGTGGTGGACATCTACATGCCCGACATGAAGTACGCCGACGCGGCCATCGCCGAGCGCTACTCCAAAGTGCCCAACTACCCCGCTGTGAACCAGGCCGCTGTGAAGGAGATGCACCGCCAAGTGGGAGACCTGGTCATGGACGAGCGGGGCATCGCCACACGGGGGCTTCTGGTGCGCCATCTGGTGCTGCCCGAGGGCCTGGCGGGCACCGCGGAGATCGCCCGCTTCTTGGCCGAGTCGGTCTCGCGCGACACGTACATCAACGTCATGGATCAGTACCGCCCGTGCTACAAGGCCGACTCGCTCCCGCCGCTCAACCGCCGCATCACCCCCGACGAGTATCGGGCCGCCGTGCAGATGGTAACCGACGCTGGCCTGCACCGCCTGGACGACCGCATGCAGCGCTGGGCCTGGCTGATCCGATAGGCGCCGTGCATACGCAGAGGCACAAGGCGCGCCTTCTCACTACTTGCTGTCCGACTGCTGTTCCCTCTCGCCCGCGAACGGGGCAAGTGCGCCATGGCGAGCGAAGCGAAGCGGTCTCGCGCCCGCGCGGAGATTGCTCCAGGGGTTCTGACAATACAGGTGCGACGCACTTCCGAAAGTGCGTCGCACCTGTCGCACCCGTCGCCGCTTGACGTTTCGCCCTGCGGAGCGTAAGATGAAACCGAGTTCGTGGGAAGGGATAAGCGCATGGCGAAGGACGACCTGTTCGCCCACGCTCGGGCAGAACAAATCCGCAGAGAGGCTCCCCTGGCTGCGCGGATGCGCCCGCGGACGCTGGACGAGTTCGTGGGTCAGGAGCACATCGTCGGCGAGGGGCGGCTGCTTCGTCGCGCCATCCAGGCCGACCAACTGACCTCGGTCATCTTCTGGGGGCCGCCGGGCACCGGCAAAACCACCCTGGCCATGATCATCGCCAATACCACCAAATCCCACTTCGCGGCCATCAGCGCCGTCATGGCTGGCGTGGCCGACATCCGCCGCCTGATTGACGACGCCAAGGAGCGCCGCAACCTCTACGGCCAGCGCACCATCGTCCTGGTGGACGAAATCCACCGCTTCAACAAGGCCCAGCAGGACGCCCTGCTGCCGCATGTGGAGGATGGCACCATCGTCCTCATCGGCTCCACAACCGAGAACCCGTACTTTGAGGTCATCCCCGCTCTCGTGTCGCGCTCGCAGGTGTTCCAGTTGCGCCCGCTGACCGAGGATGACCTGCTGGCGCTGCTTCGGCGCGCCCTGGCCGACAAGGAGCGCGGCTACGGCAACTGGAAGGTGCGCGTGGACGACGAGGCGCTCCAGCACATTGCGCGCATCGCGGGCGGCGACGCACGCCGGGCGCTGAACGCGCTGGAACTCGCCGTTACCACCACGCCAGCGGACAAACAGGGCTGGGTGCACGTTACGCTCCAGGTGGCCGAGGACTCCATCCAGCGCCGCGCGCTCCTCTACGACAAGGACGGCGACGCCCACTACGACACCATCTCGGCGTTCATCAAGAGCCTGCGCGGGTCGGATCCCGACGCGGCGCTGTACTGGATGGCGAAGATGATCTACGCGGGGGAAGATCCGCGCTTCATCGTGCGGCGGATGATCATCTTCGCGTCCGAGGATGTAGGGCTGGCCGACCCGCAGGCGCTGGTTGTGGCCACGGCGGCGGCCCAGGCGCTGGAATGGGTGGGGCTGCCGGAGGCGCAATATGCGCTCGCCGAGGCGGCCCTGTATCTGGCCACCGCGCCCAAGAGCAACTCCACGGGCGCCTACTGGAAGGCCCTAGCCGACGTGGAGCAGGAGGGCAAGGTGGAAGTGCCCGATCACCTGAAGGATGCCAGCCGCGACGCCGAGGCGCTGGGCCACGGCGAGGGGTACAAGTACCCGCACGCCTTTGACCGCCACTGGGTGGAGCAGCAGTATCTGCCCGATGCCATCAAGGGGCGGCGGTACTATGAGCCTGGGAGCCTGGGCTACGAGAAGAAAATCCGCGAGTGGTTGGAGTGGCTGCGGGGCGGCGGCGAAGATGCCGTGGAGAAGCCCGGCGAGTAGGCGCGCCCGGTGCACACCGGCTGGGCGAGGCTATGACCAATCCTCCACGCTCAGCCCGGGGACGCGAGCAAACTCGCGGATGTTGTTGGTAACTACGATGAGGCCCCGGCTAACCGCTTGTGCCGCAATGAGCATATCCAGCGAACCGATCGGCTCGCCCCGCGCCTCAAGGGCAGCGCGCAACTGCCCGTAGGCAACCGCAGCCTCATAGTCAAAGTCCAGGATGTTGAGCGGCAGCAGGAATTGCGCCAGGGCCTGCTGGTTCTGCGCACGGTGCTGGCTGCGAAAAACGCCGTATTGCAGTTCGGCCACAGTGATGGAAGAGATACCGATATCGGCAACCGTGTGTTGGGCGATGCGATCCAGAAGGGCCGGGGGTTTCTGGCGGATGAGCGCAATGCAGATGTGGGTGTCCAGAAGGTATCTCATTCAAGAAGCCCCTCGCGCTGCTGCTGGGCGGGCTGGTTCCGTTTCGCCATGAAATCATCCGAAAAGAGCGCCAGGCTGTCCAGCAGCGCTCGCCACGAATCTTCCTCCGGAATCAGAACGACCGCGTTGCCCATTCGCTTGATGTAGACCCTGGAGCCCGCAAGACGATAGGCCTTCGGCAGCCGTACCGCCTGGCTTCTTCCGTTTTGGAAAAGTTTCGCCTTATCCACTAGACGCCCTCTTTCGCGGATATATACCAAAAGTATATACCCGATCGGTCTTGTTGTCAAGCGCCCAGGTCTCGCCCCTTCACCGTTCTCCACCTGCCCCAAGCCGTTTCCGTGAGCACCGATAGGGTATCTACCAGATACATCAGTCGCCTCGCCAAGACAGCGCTTGTCGCTGCAACTCAAGCGACGTGTACCGTTCGCGGTACGCGCGCAAGGCGCCCGCCCAGTCCTGGCGCAGGGTCTCTCTGGCCTGTCGGCTCCTCTTGGCGATCAGGAACTCTACGAAGTCAAGAACCTCGGCGCGCATATCGGGTGGAAGTTCCCGTATCATATCCTCTAGCGATTTGGCTTTTGAGTCCATGGCTTTGCTCCCCATCCCTGGAACATCTCCGCGCCATCATTATAAGACAGATTCGGCCCAAGGCCAACGCCTTGACCGCTCCCCGGAACCTGGCCAAGGTTGCGAAGGCGAGGCCCGCGCTGCCCTTCCCGTGCCCGCAGGCAGGGCGAGGAAGTCGCCCCAGCCCACGCCTCACCCGAAGTAACTCGCCGCCAGCGCGATGAGGAATTGTCCCGCGTAGTAGAACGCCAGGCTGATGCGGTGATACCGCCACGGCCGCCAGAATCGCGCCGCGGCCAGGATGACGTCCGACACGTAGAACAGCACCGCCCCTGCCGCCACCATCGCCGCCTGCCCCGCGCCGAACAGCGGGCTGGCCAGCGTGGAAACGGCGCGGTTCACCATCACCGAGATGACCACCATGTACGCGATGACCGGCACCCGCATCGTCCCCAGGTTGGGGCGGATGAGCGCGTAGAACCCCACGCCCGCCGCCAGCAGCACCGCCGCCGAGAGGACGTCCCAGCCCGACGAGCGCCCCAACGACGCGAACACCGCCGTGTACGCGACGTGGGCCAGCAGGAACAGCCCCAACCCCACGACGAAAGCCCTGCGGCTCTCGTGGAACATGAGCGCCACATCCCCGCCCAGCGAGAGGATCAGCCCGATGAGCACGCCCACGGTGTAGGTCGCGTTCTGGGCCGGCTCCAGGAACGCCAGCGCGCCCGCGGCGATGACGAGGATTGTGGACAGAGGCTTGAACACGTACACCAGGCCCCGCCAGTTGGCGAATTCGGCCCAGATGACGAGGATCACGGTAACGGCCAACGGGAATGCGAGGAAAACCGCAGGCTTCATCGCGCTGCCCTCCTTGAGCGAGCATGCCGAAATGCTACGGGGACTTGGCGCGCGGCAGGCAGTATCTCCACACCGCGCGCCTACGACTACCGACGTGCGCTTGCGCCAGTCGTGGGTGCAATGGCCGTACCACCCTCGGGACTACCGGCCCTCCACGGCCGCAATGGCCTGTTCGGGCGAGACGTTGCCGTAGATGACGCTCATGATGCCCGGCAGGTACTTGTCCATCATGAGGACGTTCGTGTACACGAGCGTCTTGACCATCTCCGGCGTCAGCACCCCGCCCTCCACGTCAATGCTCGTCTTGTAGCGGATTTCGCCGTCCGAGTAGTCCATCTCAAAGTTGCCCAGCACCAGGCCGTAGTTAGCCCGTGTGAGAAACTCGGCGACCGCCGGCCGCTTTTCCACCGGCGACTTGGCCTCCAGCACCGAGTAGAAGATGAACCGCTGCTGCTCGTTCTTGGCCTGGGCGTAGCACAGCCAACTGCCATTGCGGCCCGAGAACCCCATCTGAAGGATGGGTCTGTCCTCCAGTTGGCGGAACCGCCAGTCGTCGTCCTTGAAGAACTGAACCATGGTATCAAACACCGTTGCGCTCATACCGCTCTCCTTTCTGGCTACTCTGTAGCCTGCGCGCATTATAGCCCAGCCACGGGGACTGTCAACGGCCGCCGGCGATTCCCCCACCGCCTCACCGCAGAGGCCCTATCCGCGTCGTCCGCACCTGGGCGGCGAGCGGATGCTATCACCCCCAGGCCCCGCCGCGCCGGGCTACCTCGGCCAGGACCCGCGCCACCACGCTGGCCAGGTCGCCGCCCGTCGGCGACGCGCACACGTAGGTCCACCCGGGCGGGACGGCCACGCGTTCGGCCAGCCCAACGCTCACGCCCCCTTCGGCGCAGGGGATGGCGATGGGCATCGGATAGCGCACGCCGCCCTCCTTCACCTCAAACGAGCCTTCGGGGTACAGGCCGGCCCCTTTGAGCGCGCGCCATAGCCGTTCTTCCAGCGGCTCGCGCATCCACAGGTCGTTGATCTCGTCGGCGGAGAGGAGCCGGCCCAGCGTCGTCGGCAGGAACACGAGCCGTCGCAGCCGCCTGCTGGGTATCGGCCTGGGCAGCGCCTCCAGCGGCCCCAGCACCACGCGGTAGTACCAGTCGTTGGCGCGGGGGTGGTCGGCCTCGTCGGGGAGCAACTCGCGCCGCCGCGCCAACTCAAACCGCAGCACCGGAGCCACGTAGCGCACGCTCCACGCCATCTCCCCGAAGACCTTGCTGAAGTAGAACGCCAGCAGGTCCGCCCCTATCTGGCGCGGCGCGCGCTTGACCGGAATGCGATACCAGCCCTGGGTCTGCACCGTCTCCCAGTCGCGACGGTTGTTCACCAGCACCACCAGGACGCGATAGGTCTCCGGCGAACGGTAGGGCGTGCCCATGCTCATCGCAGCATAACCGCCAGGTAGATGGCCGCGGCCAGGCCCATCAGCAGCCAGAGCAGCGCCAGCACTTGCTCCACGCAGCCCCAACGCGACGCGGACCGGGCCGTCGTGGACTTCTCGTACGATTCCTTGCCGGACTTTTTCGCAAGGGCGCGTTGCCCTTTGGCCCAGCGGCGGCTGGTGAGGCCCAGGACGATCAGCATGCCGCTCCCCAGGCCTCCGCCGAGCAGCGCATAGGAATATGAGGGATTGTCGGGGCCTGCGCGCAGGATGAGCCAGGCCGCGCCCAGCAGCGCAACGGCCAGCAAGAACAGCCACCAGATCATCGGCGAGTTCCTCATCGTGCCCGCCCCCGCCATCAGAAGATGTGGAGCGCCTCCGCCAATTGCGGCGCCAGGCGCTGAACGTCTTCGCGCAGGCGCAGCAGCGCCAGGTCCTTGGCCTTCGCCTCCAGCATCACATCGTAGGCGCGCAGCCCTGCCGTGTCTTGCACAAATCGGATGAACTCAAACGGGTTGATGAAGTCCGAGTGCTGGGTCCACAGCGGCGGCAGGAGCACGTTCTGTCGCCCGCCGTCCGCCGTCTTGCGCGTGGTCGTGCGGAACTCCGTCCGCGGCGAACTGAAGTGAATCTTGGGGGTCTGCCCCTGCGGCCACGAATCCAGCGCCATGCGCACGGCGTCCAGAAGCGGCACCCCCTCATGATTGCAGTTCTGGTAGTGCAGGTAGTCAAAAATGAGGCGGATGCCGGTCTGCCGATGCACCCAGTGGATATCCGAGATGCAGAACTGGCTTTCGTCGTTCTCCAGCACCAGGCGCCTGCGGGCCAGCTCGGGCAGGCGCTCGTAGCGGCGGGCGAAGCGTTCCAGCGCGGCCTTGCGGTCGCCGTAGAGGCCGCCCACATGGGTTACGACGACGGCCTCGTCGCCCAGGCCCATCTCGTCCAGGATGCGCGCCTGCGCCACGATGTCGCGTGCGCCCTTCTCGGCGATGGATTCGTCCTCGGCGTTGAGCACGATGTACTGCGAGGGATGGAAGGACAGCCGCAGGTCCTGCTTCCGCGCCATGTCGCCCAGGGCCGCCAATTCCCGGGCGCACTCGTCAATCTGATTGTGGAAGTGCGGCATGTCGGGGTGCGTCAGGTAGGGGGCGATGTCCGACGAGATGCGGTACATGCGGATTTGGGCCTCGCCCAGGTACACGAAGATGTCCCGCAGGTAGGCCAGGCTCACGCCCAGGTGCGGGTTGTTCTGCCACCTGCGCGTGTCGTGCGATTTCAGCCCGGGCCGTCCCAGTACTTTTACCGCGAATCCAAGCCGCATCGTCCGCACTCCGGCGGGTGGGTGTGCGCGTCGCAGGGCTATCCCTGCCGAGCGCGGGTTCCGCGTCCGAACCGCGCGCTCGGCACGTTAGCACGTTCGCGGGCCGCTGTCAAGCGCAGCGGCGACTCGGTTTTGTCGCGTGTGGCAATCCAACCGATGACGTTCTGCGTCCTCGCGAGCGAAGCGACGCAATCCCCCGTTACGCCCCCTCGCGGGCGGCGTGTCAGGGCCGGCGTCTGGCCGCGAGGAAGAACCCCGCCGCCAGCCCGACGACGAGCGCCACCACCACCGCCACCACGCTGACGATGCCCACATCCAGGCGCTCCAGCAGGCCCGGCACGGGCGTGGGCGTTGGCGTCGGCGTGGCCGTGGGCGGCACGGGTGTGGGCGTGGCCGTCGGCGTCGGCGTGAAGGTGGCCGTGGGCGTGGGCGTAGGCGTATCGGTTGGGGTGGCCGTGGGCAGCGGCGTGTCGGTCGGCACGGGCGTGTCGGTCGGCGTGGCCGTGGGCTTGGGCGTGTTCGTGGGGGCGCGCGTCGGCGCGACGTAGGTCAGGCAGGCGTCGTCCCAGAACGAATCGTTGTGCTTCACCGCGTACTCTTGCCAGCCTTTGGTGTACACCGTTACGTGATCGGCGAGGGCGCGGGTGGTTACCGTCAACTGCACCCAGGCGTCATAGGGGAACCCGTCGGCGTCGTAGCGCCGCGTCTCGCGATCCAGCACCGGCTCGGACCAGACGGTCGTTTCGGGCGGGGGCGCGCCAAACCCCGGGGGCGTGTTCCCGTAGGGGTCAATGCCGGCCTGCACGCGGTAGTAGCCCGGCCCGCCCTCGGTCAAATCGGAGATGAAACTATTGTTGCGGCCGTACATCTCGGTCTGCCCGGTGTAGATTTGCACCCAGATGGTGAAGGTAACCAGGCTTCCCTTGGGGACGGCCACCCGCTGGTAGAAGCCCGACGTGTGCGTGGCCCAGAGGGTGAAGAACTTCTGCGAGAACTGCCCGCTGTGAGCGCGATAGGGGCTGTTCTTCTCTACGATGTCCTCCACCTTGAATTCCGGCTCGCGGTTGCGCACCTGATCGCCCAGCAGCGACCAGGGATACCAGCCGTTGGCCACCCACGAGGACAGGCTGGTGCCTTCGCCGAGGGTAAGGCGGCTTCCATCCTCAAAGCCCGGGTTGAGCAGCAGGTTGCCCGGGCAGGGGTTCTGCGCCGGAGGCGCGGCCATTGCGATAGTCAGGGGAAGCGCAAGACTCACCAGAGCCACGATCCAAATGGCGCGTGCGACGAACTTCCGCATAGAGTTAGGCATCTCCTTGCGATGTAGATTGCTGCGCGTGGGCGAGCACGACCGCCATCGCAATGGACAGGACGCGCGTTACGTGCTCGTCGGCGCGCGAGTTGATGATGATGGGGACTTTGGCGCCGACCACCAGGCCGGCCATGCGCCCGTTGGCGAAATACAGGATGCTCTTCGCCATGGTGTTGCCGGCCTCCACGCTGGGGACGATGAGGATGTCGGCGCGGCCCGCCACCTCGCCGCCCAGGTTCTTGATGCGCGCCGCCTCGGGCGATATAGCCGCATCCAGGGGCAGCGGGCCGTCCACCGCGGCGTCGTCCACCCAGCCTTGCGTGGCCATGCGCGAAAGGGCCAGCGCGTCAATGGAGGAGGGCACCTTCGGGTGCACCGTCTCCGACGCCGCCAGGATGGCCACTTTGGGGCGCTGGATGCCGAACAGGCGCGCCACCTCCACCGCGTTCTGGATAATCTCCAGTTTCTGGTAGATGGTGGGGTACAGGACCACGCCGCTGTCGCTGATGTAGATAAGCCGATCCAGGCCGGGAATCTCAAAGATGCCCACGTGGGTCAGCAGTCGACCGCGCCGCAGGCCATACTGGCGGTCCAGCGCGGTGCCGAGAAGTTCGTCGGTCTTCAGTTGGCCTTTGGAGACCACGTCGGCAGCGCCCTCGCTGGCCAGGCGCACGGCTTCGCGGGCGGCCGTGAGCGCGTCGGGCACGTGGGTGATCTCCATGCCGGCCAGGCTCAGCCCCTCCCGCTCGGCGATGGCGCGGATGGCGCGCTCGTCGCCCACCAGGTGGCAGTGGGCGATGCCCTTGCGTTCCACCTCGTCGGCGGCGATGAGCACTTCGGGGTCGGCGGCAGCGGCAACGGCCACCGTCTTCGGCCCCACCGTGATGGCCTCTTCTATCATCTCGTCAAACGTCGTGATGGGTGAGGTACGCGGTTTCACTTCGCACTCCTCATGTCATTGCCGGCGCGCAGGCGGGCCAGCGCCAGCGCCGCAAATAGCGCGGCCCCAACGGCCAGCGCCGACTCGTCCGCGTCAAACCGCGAGGTGTGAATCGGGCGCAGGGGCTGCCCATGCCCGCGCACGCCCAGCCGCAGGTAGCACCCGGGGGCGCGTGCCGCGAAGATGCTGAAGTCCTCGGCGCCCATTTCCACCGGCTGGTCGCCGAACCGCTCGCCCAGGAGTTCGCGCCCGACTTGCTGCGCCAGATGGGTCAAATCGGGGTCGTTGACCGTAGGCGGGTATCCCTCCAGAATGGCGAGTTCGTAATCGCCGCCCAGGGCGCGGGCCACTTCGCAGGCGCGCTCCACCCCGCGGATGAGCGCCGCCCGAACTTCGGGCGTGAAACTGCGCAGCGTGCCCTTGATCTCCACGGCGTCGGGGATGATGTTGCTCTTCGCGCCGCCGTGGATGCTGCCGGTGGAGATGACCCCGCTGTCCAGGGGAGAAATCTGCCGCGCCACCACATGGTTGAGGGCCACCACCACCTGCGCGGCCAGCAGGATGGGATCCACGCCCTTGTGCGGGTAAGCGCCGTGGCTGCCCCGGCCCCGCACGACCACGCGGAACGCATCCGCGGCCGCCATCACCGGCCCAGGGCGCACCCCGGCCGTGCCCGCGTCGGCCTCGTCGTCCACGTGCATCCCGAAGATGGCGCTCACCCCGTCCATCACGCCCTCGGCGGCCATCCGCATCGCCCCGCTTTGGCCCTCGTCGTCCTGCCCTTCCTCGCTGGGCTGGAAGATGAGGCGGACCGTGCCCTGGAACGCGCAGTCTTTCAGGAGCATGGCCGCCCCCACCAGGCAGGCCATGTGCATGTCGTGGCCGCAGGCGTGCATGACGCCCGGATTGCGCGAGGCATACGGGACTTCGTTCTCCTCCTGGATGGGCAGCGCGTCCATGTCGGCCCGCAGCGCCACGATGGGCAGACCGTGCCCCATGTCGGCGACGATGCCGGTCTTGCCGACGCCGACGCGCGGCTTCAGGCCAAGCGCCGTCAGAAGGCCCGCGATGTAGTCGGCGGTCTCGTGCTCCTGGAATCCCAGTTCCGGATGCTGATGCAGTCTTCGGCGAATCTCAACAAGCCGAGGGAGCAGCGCGTGTGCGTTGGAAAGCATGGAGTGGCCTCGCTGATGGCGTCAGAGTCAGGGCAGGCGGACGGCTCGCTTGACTTCGTCCAGCGTCTGCGACGCGATGGCGCGTGCGCGGGCCGCGCCGTCCCGCAGGATGTCCCACACGTCGTCGGGATGATCCGCATATTTCTGGCGAATCTCTCGGAACGGGGCCAGGAACTCTATCAGTTCCGCGGCGAACATCCGCTTGTGCTCCACGCAGCCCAGCGTCGCGCCCCGACAATCGCGCGCAATCTGATCCATGCGGGCCTCGTCGCCCGCGATGAGCCGATGCAGCGTGAAGATGTTGCACACTTCCGGATGGCCGGGGTCCTTCTTGTACAGGCGGGCGGGGTCGGTTACGGCCCCCATGACCTTGCGACGGATGTCTTCGGGCGAGTCGGCCAGTTCAATGCTGTTGTCCTTCTCCAGCGACTTGCTCATCTTGCTGACGCCGTCCAGGCCCAGGATTTTGGGCGCCTCGGTCAGCACCATCTGCGGCTCCACCAGCACCTCGCCATAGCGAGCGTTGAAGCGGCGCACGATCTCGCGGGTGAATTCCAGATGCGGCGCCTGGTCTATGCCCACAGGGACGGCGTCGGCCTTGTACAGCAGGATGTCGGCGGCCATGAGCACCGGATACCCGACGAGGCCGTAGTTCACGTTGTCGGGCTGTTCGCGCACCTTGTCCTTGAACGTGGGCAGGCGCGTCAGCCAACCGAGCGGCGTTACCATGCCCAAGAGCGCGTACAGTTCGGTTACCTGGGGGACGTGCGACTGGACGAAGACGATGGTGCGCGTGGGGTCAATGCCAGCAGCCAACCAGTCCAGGATCATCTCGTAGGTGTAGTCGCGGAGCGGCGACGTGTCCACCAGCGACGTGAGCGCGTGCAAATCCACCGCGCAGTACACGCAGTCGTAATCTTCCTGGAGGGCCACGTAGTTGCGAATCGCCCCGAAATAGTTGCCGAGATGTTGGCGTCCGGTTGGACGCGCCCCGGAAAAGACCCGTCCCTTCTTCATACCCTCACCTCAACCTACGATCGTCGGGATGTGCGGCCGAACCAGCCGCGCTAGAATCCTCAGTAGCCGTTGAACCCCACGCGGACGCGCCCGCCTTCCACGATGGTGGGGACGGCGCGCTTGCCGCCGTTGAGCGCCAGCATGCGTTCGCGGGCCTGGCGGTCGGCGAGGACGTTGTATTCGGTGAACGCCACGCCGCGCCTGCGAAGGTCCTCTTTCGCCGCTGCGCTATAGGGGCAGCCGGGCTTTGTGAAGATGATGACTTCTTCCTCAGGCATCGCCCGCCTCGCGATCGTTCTTCGGGCCGCACGTAGTTTACCATAGGTGCGCACGGTGGACAAAATCATCCCCGCAGTCGCTGTGTGGAAACCTGCGGTCCTGACGCGTGTTTGAGGGATGAAACAACCCCATGCTATAATGCGAACAGCCAAGCGGGGAGGAGGGGAGTCATGGGCAAGCCGAAAGCCTTTGTCATCGTGAATCCGGTCGCCGCCAACGGGCGCGTGGCGGCACAGTGGCCCACCGTGCGGGAGCACCTGACCAGCCTGGGCCTGGACTTTGACTTCCGCCTGACCGAGCGGCCGCTCCACGCGACGGAAATCGCGCGCGAAGCGGCCGAGGCAGGGTACAGCCCCATTGTGGCCTACGGGGGAGATGGCACTCTCATGGAGGTGGTCAACGGCCTGCTGGGTGAGCCGGGCCAGCCCTCCGCAGTGCCGCTGGGCATTATCCCGGGCGGCACCGGCTCCGACTTCGTGCGCACGCTGGGCATCCCGCACGACTACCGCGAAGCCTGCGCCAGGCTCATGAGCGGCACGGAGCGCCTGGTGGATGTGGGCCACGCCACCTTCCGGGCCTTTGACGGCAGCGAGCGCGCGCTGTACTTCGCCAACGTCGCCGGCCTCGGCTTTGACGCCGAGGTGGTGGAGCGGGTGCAGCGCAGTTCCAAAGCGGGTGGCACGCTGACCTACCTCGTGAACCTCTTCCTGACATTGGTGGACTACAAGAACAAGCATGTGGCACTGCGGTTTGACGGGGAGGCGCAGGACCGGCGGATGAATTCGGTGGTGGTGTGCAATGGGTGCTACTTTGGAGGCGCCATGTACATTGCGCCGCCGGCAGAATTGCAGGACGGCGAGTTTGAACTCGTGATCCTGGGCGATTTCTCCAAGCCGGAACTGGTGGTCAACGTGCCGCGGGTGTACAAAGGCACCCACCTGACGCATCCCAAGGTGCAAATCCACAAGGCGCGCGAGGTGCATGTGGAAGCAAAGGAGCGCATGCTGGTGCAGGCCGATGGGGAACTCGTTGGGCAAGCGCCCGCGTCCTTCCGCATCGTCCCGCGCGTCCTGCGGGTCATCGCGTGAGCGGCGCGAGAGGGGGCGCAACGTGAAACAAGCGTGGCGGCAGTTGTGGGGGTGGCGCTGGCCCGTCCTGGGCGTGGTGGTGGGAGCCATCGCCGCGAGCATTCTCCGTTCGTTCGGCGTCGGCGTTACAGTGGAAGAGGGCCTGCTGTGGGGTGCGGTGGCGGGACTCGTGGTGATGTACACGCCCTACTTTCTGCGTTCGGGCAAGATGGTTACGAAGCGCGACAATCGGGTGGTCAATTTCGTCGCGGGCGTATTCGTATTCCTAGGTATCTCGGCCATCATCATCGCCATCTTTCTGGGCATCTTCTGGGTGCTGTCGCTGTTCATCCGGTGAGGGGGCGAGAAGGCGTATGCGAGGCGCGCTGACGTTCGGGGAAGAACCCAAGCCTGACGCCGACGCTGCGGGGAGTTCGGGGCGCTGGTTGACTGCATCCAGCGAAGCGCGTGCGCGCGCCTTCGGGATGGTGCCGACGCCTGCGGACATCGTGGAGTTCATGGTGGGCCTGTGCGAGCCGCGCGGCACAGGCTCGCTGGATGTGCTGGAGCCTGCCTGTGGCGACGCTCCCTTTCTCCGCGCTTTCGCGATGCGCTATGGCAATCACCACAGGCTCACCGGAGTCGACATCCACGGTGCGGAGTTGGACCTGGCAAAGGCTCACCTCGCTGGCGCCCGATTCGTGGAAGCGGACTATCTCCTGTGGCAGCCCGAGGAACGGTTTGACCTCGTCATCGGCAATCCTCCCTATGGCATTATCGGGGATGCGTCCCATTACCCGATCCACGCGCTTCGGGAGCACAAAGCGCTCTACAAGAAGCGCTTCGTAACATGGTTTGGAAAGTACAACATTTACGGGGCCTTTATCGAGCAGTCCGTGCGCCTGCTGAAACCCGGCGGCAAAGTCGTGCTTGTGGTTCCAGCCACGTGGCTTGTTCTGGACGACTTTGCGAAACTCCGCGCCTTCTTGGCAGAAACAGGAAAGGTAACGGTCTACTACCTGGGCAAAGCGTTCCCCGGACGCAACGTAAGCGCGGTGGTGCTGGTGCTGGCGAAGGGGGAACGTGGCCTGGAACTCTACGATGGCGTGCAACTCGCTGTATCCAAAACCACATACGGCGGGGAGATGATCCGCTTCGAAACCCCTGATTTGCGGGTGTTTGAGCGTAGCGGGATTCCACTGGGCGAATGCTTCAGGGTGCATTTTGCAGCGCGAAGTCCGGAGATTCGCCGGCACCCATCCGTGAGTCCCAAGCCACTGCCGGACTGCGTTCCCATTTTGACGGGTCGCAACCTCCATCGTGGGTGGATCGATTACGACACGTGCTTCTCCGGATTGTGGATGCGGCAAGAAGACGCTCCGCTGCTGCGCGCTTTCTACGGCTCACCGCACATCGTGGTTGCCCACACCAAAGGGACGCGCGTTGTTGCCGCTGTGGACTGGCGGTGTTACCCCTGGCGCGAGGAGTTCCACCTGGTGCCGCTCGTGGGCATTCCGGACCTGGGTGCTTTGGTAGGCTACCTGAATAGCGACGAGGTGCAGCACTACACCCGCGCCCTTTACCGCGATTTCGTGCCGCACCTCACGGCCACTATGCTGAACGTGCTGCCGATACCGAGGAAGTTGATCGCGATGCAAGCGGAAATGCAGTTGAGCCTGTGGAGGAATGGCAACCGTGAACAACCCCACACTGATGCGATTTGAGGACTTTCTCGCGTCCATTCCCTTGGATTATTACCGAGACGAATTGCTGCCCGTCAAGACCGTGGAACAGGATTTGCCCCCGGCGCTCAATCCCTTACCTCCCATCTATGAGAGTTACTGGATGCCCCAGCAGGATGCTCCCGGGTTCCCTTCCTACGAGGAGTTCTTTGAGAGATGGTGGAAGTCGCATCTGGAGCCGCTCGACGATTTCATCGGCAAGTACTTCTGGGGGTGCTCGCGCGATTTCGTGCGCCTGGGGTTCAAAGCCCGGCTCTATCGCACGCTCATATCCGTGCTGACGCAGTTTCACTTCGCCTACACGTGGATTGCCTGCTGCAGGTTGCCGCTGGAAGCCTCGGCCGACGCCGACATGAACGGCATTGATGCGCTGGTGCGCCACGACGACTCTGCGGTCGCGCTCCAGGTGAAGAAGGAAACCTATCGCTCAGAGGCGAGGGGCGTTGGGCGCTTCGCTCAGCGCAAAATGCGAGTTGTCTTGGTTGTAGAAGTGCCCTATACAATCACCCCGCCCGAGGAGTGGCAGCGGCGCGCCCAGCGGGCGAAGACCGTTCACACGCGCGAGCAATACAGTGCCTTTGCCTTCCTGGCAAGCCAACTACAGAGGAGGCTGCCCAACGGGTTCGTCGTATTCCGTGAAGAATACCCGCGAGCGGTGGAAAGAGTCATCGCGGAGGCCATTCAGGACGAGCGCCAGGGTCTTGTCTCCTGGGACGAACTGTTGCAGCAAATTCGTCCGTGGGCACCGACCTCATAGATCCGCGGCGTCAGTAACAAGACGCCAAGCCTTTCGGTGCCGTGCGCCGCAATTGTCCGGCGTGGGGGTCATCGAACCGCGAGCGCCCCTACGGCATTGCCCGGCGCATCTGTTCCAGCCAAAGCGTCAAGTTCGTGAGCGCCCAAACGAACCGCTGCGCGCCCACGTGGAGGGGTTGACCGGCCAGCGCGCGGCCGAACACCCGACGCACGCCGCCCGGCCGGCAGAACGCCAGGAGCGGGTTGCCCGACGACAGCACCATATCCCCCACCATCTGCCGCACCACGGGATGCGTGAACACATCGCGGAACGGCAGCAGGAAGGCCTGGCGCTCGCGGTACACCCACTCGCGGGGCACGCTTTGCGCCAGCAGGGCCTTCAGCAGGAATTTGGCCGTGCCATCGCCCCGTTTCTCGCGCCACGAGATGGAGAACGCCGTCCGTATCACTTCTGGCTCCATGAAGACGTGGAGCGGCAACGCCCCGCGCCTCCGTAGCGGATCAAAGGGGCGCGCGCCGCACATGTGCGTCCCGTGCCGCAGCATCGCCATCATCGCCACCCGATCTTCGGGCGCCATTCCGTCGGGCAGGCGCACCTGCACGACATCCAGCGCGTCCCGCATGGCGGCACGGATGTCGGGCGGGATGTCGTAGGCCAGCCCAAGCAGCGTGCTGTGCAGAAATGCCGCGTTCTCAAAAACGGTAAACTGCACGCTGCGCTGCAAGGTAGAGGCAATGCGGGCTGCCGTGCCTTCCCGCTGCCAGAACCAGAGGGGGTATGCCACCGCCCCCAGCGCCCGCAGGGGCGCTGGAATCGCGTAGATTTTGCGCCAAGACGACAGTCGGAAGGCCGTGTCAAACGGGTGCCCCGCGCTCGTTCCGGTGGCAACCATCGCGGGCATCTCGCCGTGCTGCTCCCTGCCCCGCACCAGCGCCAGCGTCGGGAGGATGGCCGGATCGGAGAATGGAAAGCCGTACTCGCGGGCCATATCCGCCATCATCTCGGGGACACGATCTGGGTTCCACCCAACCCGGTCGCAGGCCAGGCCCAGGTGATCCGCCATGTCCTGCGCCAGGTGGTAGAAGGGGTCCGATTCGGGGCCAGTCGTGAAGTTCTGGAGGCTCACATCCGTGCGGCCCAGCGCCGCCAGCCGCGCCGCGATAAGCCCGGAATCCACGCCGCCGCTGAAGTGCACCGCCGCGGGCCGTGGCATGCGCTTCAGCACCGAGTCCAGCGCATGCCGCACGCGCTCCGCCGGGTCGCCATCGTCGGCGGGGACCAGCATGTCGGAAGGGCGGAAGAACTGCTTCTCCGATGGCACCCCGCCCGCCGACAGCGCGAAGACATGCCCCGGCTGCACGCGCCGTATCGTCTCGGACAGGGTGCACGGCGGGGGCACGTAGTCGCACTGGAACATCAGGTAAACGCCCAGAGGAGAGAGCCGAAGCCCGGCCCAGCGCACCATGAACCGCAGGTCGTTTGCGAACACCCAGTCGCCGCCGGAGTTGGCGTGGTAGAACTGCTCCACGGTCAGAATCGGTACCGCGACGCGCACTTCGCCCGACAGGAGCGACACGTCCATGCGGATCGCATTGGTCTCAAAGCCGCGCGGCGACTCCTGCGCCAGCGCCTGTGCCCGCGTCAGCGTGTCCAGCGGGATGATGGTCAGGCCGCTGCCCTGCTCGCGCACCAGCGCATGGGTATCCGGCGGGCGCAGGCTGACCCAGCCGAAGGCAAACACGCGGCCGTCGGCCACCGCGCGCGAGAAGGCGTAGGGCCGCAGGCCAAGCCATTCGGCGTGGCGGGATAGGAATTCACGCCATCGGGGTTCGCCCGTGGGCGCGCCCAGGAACGCGAAGAAGAACATACTCCCCTCCTGTCGCGCTCTCCGTGGGCGCCCAGATAACGCCTGGCTTCAGGCCCGATGGACGGAGACCGCGGCTTACGCCTTGGCCAGGCAGCGGATGATTTCACCCAGGTACATGCGATGGTAGTCGCGCGACGGGTAGTTCTTGTGGATGCTCGCATCCAGGAAGTGGGTGGGATCTATGTCTTGGAAATAAATCTTGCGGCACTCCAACACCAGGCGCGCTTCGGCGAAGTACACCGCGCCCGTCTCGCCCACGACCGGCGTGAGGCCGGTAGCCCTCGCCTTGTCCACCTGCCGGCCCGACTTGGAGCCGCACAGGTTGAGCGCCTCGCGGTACGCCTCGCCGAAAAACGAGAGCGTGAAGCAGTCCGAGCGCTCCATGAAGTCGTAGGTGTAGCGCTGGGGGCGGATGAAGCAGATGGCGATATTCTTGTTCCACAGGACGCCCATCCCGCCCCACGAAGCCGTCATCATGTTGAAGAAGCCGCGGGTGCCGGCGGTGATCAGCATCCAGTCGGAGCCGATAAGTTTGAACACATTGTCACGGATGTCTTCCGGTTTGATCGGTACGAATGTGCTCATAGGCATCTCCGCTCGGGTGCATGGGCCGCAGGGGCGTTACTCCCTGGCGTCTCGGTAGATGTTCTGCATGACGCGCAGCAGTTCGGCCGTGTCAAACGGCTTCTCAACGACAGGGCGACCGGCCTTGCGGAGGAAGGCGCGGGTTTGGACGCTGGCCGTATCGCCGGTGATGAAGACCAGCCGCTTGACCAATTCGGGGCGGTGCTCCTTCAGGTACTCGTAGAGGGCGTCGCCGCCGAAGCCGGGCATGCGCACGTCGCACAGGATCACGTCGTAGTGGGCGGCCGCAATGCGCTCCTTGGCCTGCGCGCCGTCGGCGAGCGTGTCCACCTTCTGGTCGTGCTGCGCAAGCAGTTCTCGCAAGAGGAGCAATGTGCCCTCCTCGTCGTCCAGTACCAGCACATTGCCCGGGGGCAGTTCGGGCAGCCGGTCGCTGGCGGCCTTTTCCGCCTCGGCCCTGCGCACCCCTCGCACGGGCAATTCCAGCACGAAGGTCGCGCCGCGTCCGGGCGTGCTTTCGGCCCAGATGTGCCCGTCGTGGTCGCGGATGATGCCGTGGCACACGCTCAACCCCAGGCCCGTCCCTTTGCCGGCGACCTTGGTGGTGAAGAACGGGTCAAAGATGCGCGTGAGGAGTTCGGGCGGGATGCCCGGGCCGTCGTCTGCGAACTCTATGCGAATCCAACTTTCCAGTGTGGACTCGGGCTGGTCGGCCAGGTTCAGGGTAGAGTTGCGGGCGTAGCCCGTGGGCCGCAGCACCGGCATTGTGCGGATGGTGAGCGTGCCGCCGCCGTGGGCCTCCTGCATCGCCTGCTGCGCGTTGTTGATGATGTTGACGAAGACCTGCTGGAGTTGGTACGGGTCGGCGGCGGTCTTGGGCAGGTTCGGGTCCAGGTCCTGCTCCACCTTCACGCCGCTCACGCGCAGTTGGTACGCCAGGAGCGACAGCGTCTCCTCCACGATGGTGTTGATGTCCAGCATCTTCTTTTCGGGCTCCTGGCGGCGGGCGAAGGTGAGCAGGTTGCGGACGATGCGGGCCGCGCGGCGCGTCTCATCGTGGATGACGCTCAGATAGGACGACTGGCGGTCTGTCAGGTCGGTACGCTGGAGCAACTGCACGAAGCCCAGGATGGAGGTGAGCGGGTTGTTCAACTCGTGGGCCACTCCTGCCGTAAGTTCGCCCAGGGCCGACAGTTTCTCGGCCTGCATCAGCCGGGCCTGGGCCGCCTTCATCTGGGTAACGTCGCGGGTGTACTCCACCACCGCCTGGATTTCGCCCCTCGCGTCAAAGATGGGGTAGATGGACACATGGCGGATGCGCGAGCCATCGCGGTCGGTGATCTCGGCCGACGCGGGGCGGCGCGTCTGGAGCACCTGCTGGAGCGGGCAGCCTTCGGGCGGATGAGTAGTCCCGCTCATCGCCTCGCAGCAGCGCTCGCCGACCAGTTGCGTGAAGCGTCGCCCGGCGGCTCGGGCCGCTGCCTGGTTCGCGCGCAGGACCTTGCCCTCGGGGCTGATGAGCAGCACGGCCTCGCCGATGGCGTCAAACGTGGCCTCCCATTCCTTCTTGCCCTGCTGCACGCGGGCGAATAGCCGAGCGCCCTCCAGGCTCATGGCCACCTGCGCCGCCATCACCGAGAGGGCCTCAAACTGGTCGCCGGTGAAAGCCCCGCGCGGTTCGCTGGCCTGCAGGCACAGCACGCCCAGCAGGCGGCTTGCGGCCATCAGGGGCACCGCCAGCGCCTCGCCCTTCGCCTTACGGTCCAGGTGGATGGACAGCGCCGCAAGCCCGCCCCCTGTCGAGCGGGTGTAGGCCAGGAGCGACGGGTCGGGCGCGGCCGTGATCAGGACCGCCTTGCCGTTCTGCTGTACCCACTCGGGAAGGCCCGGCGGGAGCGACGCGTGGGCCATGCCCGGGGCGGACGCTTTATGCCTTACGAGCGCCCCCGAATCGTCCACAAGCCACACGCAGCCACCTACGGCCTCGGTGAGTGCCACCGCCTGGCCCAGGAGTTCCTCCAGCAGCGAATCCTGATCCTGAATGGAACTGACGGCCAGGCTGAGACGCAGCAGCCCACCCAGCCAGGATGGCGCGCGCCGGGATGGCCCCCTCTGGCGCAGGGCTTCCAAGAGCGAGGCCAGTTCGTCGGCGGTGCGGATGCGCTGCACGACGAACCCGTTGCGTCGCGCAAGCGCAGTCTCCAGGTCGTCTGCCTGCGCCGACGACGCGGCGAAAACGGGCATGACCCAGGGCGCGGCTTCGGCCAGCATCTCGGCGATGCGCGCCATCTCTTCGGGTGTGGCCGCCTCCACAATCAGGGCGGCGCTGGTTGCCGGATCGTGTAATTTCATCCTATCCTGCCTGATTGCCACCATGGGTCCTCCCCAGAGACGCGACGGTGTGCGTGGCCGCTCTCTGAGTGTGGCATGGGACCCCGTGAGCCGCCTACTTGGGGACCGAGTCCAATTTGCGGGCGAGCGCCTCCACATCCTCGGGGCGCACGTACCACATCAGCCCCAGTTTGTAGGCAGGCAGTTTGCCTTCGCGCACGTATCGCCGCACAACCTCGGCGCAGCGGTTCAGGCGCAGCGAGGCGTCGCGGATCGTCAACATCTTCTGCGTGGGCAGTTCATTCATGCTCCTCTCCTCCGTGCAGGGCTAGCCCGTCTCGGTCTGCCAGTCTTGCCTCAGCCATTCAGGTGGCTGCCAACCTCCCGTTCCGCGGCGGCTGTTGACCTCCTGGGCCGAGTTTCGGATGAACTGGGGGCCTTCGCGCTTCACGACGCGGACGAACGCGGCGGCCACCGCAGGGTCAAACTGAGTGCCGGCGTTCCGCTCCACCTCGGCCACAATCTCCTCGGCGGGTTTGGCGCGGTGGTACGTGCGGTCCGACGCCATGGCCTCTACGGCGTCGGCCAGGGCCAGGATGCGCGCCTCCAGAGGGACGCTGTCGCCGACGAGGCCCCTGGGATACCCCTTGCCGTCCCAGCGTTCGTGGTGCGCCGACACAATGGGCACCAGGTTCTGAAGTTGATGGCACACGCCCAAGATGCTGTCGGCCGCCAGAGCGTGCTGCTTCATGACCGCGTATTCTTCGTCGGTGAGGTTACCGCGCTTGTTGAGCACATGCTCGGGCAGGCCGATCTTGCCCACGTCGTGGAGCAGGGCGGCGCGGCGCACCAGTTCCACCCGCTCCGGCGGCAGGTTGAGTTCCCGCGCCAGGGCGATGGCGTACTCGGCCACGCGGGCCGAATGACCGTACACGTAGGGATCGCGCGCGTCAATGGCGCTGGCCAGCGTCATCAGCAGTTCGTCGTTGATCATCTGGATTTCTTCGTTGGCGCGGGCCAGTTCCTGGTTGACCTTGCGCAGCGCCGCCACGTTCTGCACCGTCTGGTCCACGTACTGCTTCTGGGCGTAGCGCATAATGAGCAGCGGCGCGAGGAAAGCCACAATGCCCCAGATGTCAAACGTCAGGTAAGCCACGGCGAAGAACAACGCCAGGAAAGACATCACCACGTAGTGCACCGCCAGCCAGCGGAACTGCTCCCTCCACACGCGCCCTGGGTGCACGCCCTCCGAAAGCCCCAGCGCAGTGGACAGCAGCATGGTGCTGACGAAGTAGTTGGCCATTCCCGCGACCAGCACCGGCACTGCCAGCAGCAGGATGTTGGACACCTGCAGTCGGATGCCCGCGAGGGCGAAGAGGAGCGCCGCCACCGTGCTGGAAATCGTGTGGTTCGCCGCGTTGAATACCACCTGGTAGATGCGGGGCCGCCGCTTGAGCCAGTGGCCGATGGCGATGACCGGCCCTACCACCGCGGCGCCCACAGGCCCGTACATCAGGGCCGCCGCAAAGATCGCGACGAAACTCACCGATACCGTGCTGGCTCCGTACAGGTCCACCGAGAAGAGTTCCGCCGCGCCCGCAAAGGCCGCCAGGATAGCCAGCCCCTTCACGTCAAAGCGGCCCACGGAGGGCAAATAGAAAGCCAGTAGCGCCGCGCCACACGCGACGACGGCCCCCACGAATATCCACGCCGATTTGGGCAGGCGGCGCGGCTTGGCCGGTGGGGTGGAGGCATCGCGCGGGTTGGGCGGCGGGCTTGCCGGCGCCGTCGCGGGCGCAGACCGGTCGGCTCCGACAGTAGGGGCGGGGGGCGGTTCCTCGGCGCCGTCTCCCGCGGGCGGAACCGGCGGCTCGTTGCTCTCGCCGGGAACTGACATGCGGACGCGGTTCTTGCCCGAGGCTTTGCCTTGGTACAGGGCCACGTCGGCGGCATGGAGCAACTGCTGCGGCTCGTAGCCATCGTCGGGATACGACGCCACGCCCGCCGTGATGGTTACGTAGATTGGGTCCACCCGCGTTGGAATCTGAATGGGGGCGGATTCCACAGCCTTGCGAATGCGCTCGGCGACGACGTAGCCCTCGTGGGTGGTGGTTTCGGGCATGAGCAGGGCGAACTCCTCGCCGCCGAAGCGCGACGCCACGTCGTACTCACGCACCTGCTCGCGGATGATGCGGCCCACGGCGGCCAGCACGGCGTCGCCCGCTAGGTGGCCGTGGGTGTTGTTGATGTAGCGCAGGCCGTCCAGGTCGGCCATGATGACGGCAAGGGGGCGGCCAAAACGCCGCGCGCGCCGCAACTCGTCGTTCAGGGCGTTGGTGAAGTACTTGACATTGTACAGACCCGTCTTGGCATCCACCTGCGCCTCTTCGCGCAGGGCCGGAATGCTCAGCGCGCGGTGGATGAGGATCAGCGGCGCAACGCCCAGAACCACCAGCCACGGTCCCAGTTCCCACAGGAACGCGATGGCCCCGCCCACGCAGGCCAGCGCCAGGTCGGTGAGCAGGTTGCCGGGGCTGAGCACCTGGGACTCGCGCAGGCTCACGTTGCGCGCCAGCATCAACACGATACCCACCAGCAGATGATTGACCAGAATGTAAACCGACGCAGCGACCAGCACCGCCGCGATTCCCGTCAGATTCGGCGCGGGGATGCGGTTGGCCCCCACCAGCAGTGCCAGCGCCGCCTTGCCCGCAAACCCCGCCAGCGTGTGCCCGGCGATGTTGAACGACTGGATATACCAGCGGTACTTCACCTTCAGCCATTCGGGCACATGCCCCAGCGCCACCACAACGGCGAAGGTAACGGGGTCTTGGAGCACGATGCTGGCGAAGAAGAACGCGGGCGTCAGATAGTAGTGCTGGTGCTTGGGCGTAACGACGGTGAAGTACTGGGCCGTCATCGCGCCGATGAGCAGAAACGCCAGCAGGCCCCAGTCGGTGCCCCTAGGCGGGGAGGCGGCCGCCTCGGCCAAGGCGGCGACAATCGTCAAGCCGAGAATGCCCAGGATATACGCTCGCGCGGGCTTTGACAGGTCTTTCATTTTGGTTCCCTCTCTCCTCTACGCTCTGGGTAGAATAGTAGCATGCTACTACGGAGAGGTCAAGCACAAACCCTGCCTGTGCTCTGGTGGGCAGGGTTGTGTGCGCGTCGGTCTATTTGCGTGGGCCGCCGCCCCAGTTCACCGACCAGGCGGGTGCCCAGCCCCAATTCACCGAGCGGGGCGAATTCCAGGTCCAGTTGACGGAAACCGGGATGCGCGGCTTGCGCCCCCAATTGACCGAGGAGCAATCCACCGAACCCCAGTTGACGCTGCCCCAGTTCACGGAACCCCAGTTGACCGAACCCCAGTTGACGCTGCCCCAGTTGACCGAACCCCAGTTCACCGAGCCCCAGTTGACGGGGTCGTCGCCGGTCCACAGGAGGGCCGAGGCGGGCGTGCCGGTGTTGGCGGTGCCCACGCCTTGCAAGTGGATGGCATTGTAGATGTTCAGGAGCCCCGCGCCGGCGCCGGTCTGGTTCAGCGGCATGGCCGAGGCTTTGAGCAGCATCTTGACCTGGTCGGGGTTCAGGTCGGGGCGGGCCTGGAGCAGAAGCGCCACCGCGCCGCTGGTTACCGCCGCCGCCATGGACGTGCCCGACAGGCGGAAGTAGCGGGTGCCCACGCTGTGGTCGGGATGCTCGCGGCTCAACCGACAGCCGGTGTACGATAGCGTGCTCACGATGTTGACGCCCGGCGCCACCAGGTCGGGCTTGGAGAACCCTTCGGGCGTGGTGCCGTAGCCGGAGAACGGCGCGATGGTATCATCGGCGGGCGTGCGCGTGCCGTGCTCGTCCACCGCGCCCACGGTGATGACGAACGGATCGTTGGCGGGCGGGTACACAACGCCGCGGCTGTTGCCGGCCGAGACGACCACCACGATGCGGTTGAACCACAGGATCTCCAGCGCAGCGTCCAGCGGGCTTTCGTGGTACGAAATGAGGCTGTTGGAATTGAGCGAGACGTTGACGACGCGAATGTTGTACAGTCGGCGGTTGTAGTACACCCACTGAAGGCCCGCGACGAGCGAGGACTCGCTGCTGGCCCCTGTCGCGTCGCACACGCGCACGGGGAGAATCTTCGCGTCGGGCGCGATCCCCACGTACTTGCCGCCGCTGAAAGTCCCGTCGCCCGCGATGATGCCGGCCACGTGGGTGCCATGGCCGTACTGATCCACATGGGCGGGCAACCCCGTGGCGAAGATGCTCCACCCCAGCAAGATGCTGCGCAGGAGGTCGGGATGATACTGCACGCCGCTGTCCACGACGGCGACGGTTACGCCTCTGCCGGTGATGCCTTCGGCCCAGGTGCGGTCGGCGCCGATGGTGAAGTTGTAGGTGTTGACAATCTGATCCAACCGCGGCGTCCATTCGGTCTCAACGGCCTCCCCGTCATCCTGCGGCAGGATGGGCCGGTCGTAGGACACCCAGCGCACGCGCGGGTCGCTGGCAAGGGTCGCCAGCGCGCTTTCGGGCACGCGCGCCGCAAACGCCTGGATGAATTCCAAATCCACGCCGAGTTGGCCGCCGAGGCGCTCCACGAGGGCCTTGACCGGCGCAGCGTCCTCGTACACGCGCACGATCACCGGCGCCATGTCGTCGGTGGGGCGGGCTGCCAGTGCCGCCAGTTCTTCGTCTAGCCTGGGGGGCAGGGCAGACGCAGGACTCGGGACGAGCCCGGCCAGAAGGGTCATCAAGACCACAACCGTGAGCGCCAGTCTCCACATGAGTCGTCTGCCTGCTTTGACCATGCGTTCTTTTACCTCCGTTCACCCGCGGCATCATCGCCGCGCTTGTGCTAATAGCCCCAGTTGACCGAACCCCAGTTCACCGAACCCCAGTTGACGCTGCCCCAATTCACGGAACCCCAGTTCACACTGCCCCAGTTGACCGAACCCCAATTCACGCTGCCCCAGTTGACGGGTTCGTCGCCTGTCCACAGGAGTTTGCTGGCCGTGGTGCCGGTGTTGGCCGTGCCGTATCTGCCGAGGTTGATGGCGGCCCACACGTTGAGAATGCCCGCGCCCGCCCCCGGCTGCCGCAGCGGCGTGGCCGAGTTCATGAGCGCCCACTTCACCTGATCGGGGTTCAGGTTGGGCCGCGCCTGGAGCAACAGAGCGACGGCCCCGCTCGCCACGCCCGCCGCCATGGACGTGCCCGACAGGCGCAGGAAATCTTTGGAGTAGATAGCCTCGGGGTGCTGGACGGCGATGGTGCAGTCGGGGCTGGCCAGCAGGTTGATGATGTGCGCGCCCGGTGCTACCAGTTCGGGCTTCGCGAAACCGCCCTCGGTGATGCCATAGGCCGAGAAGGGCGTTATGATGTCGTCCCACGTGTAGGGCGTGCTCATGTCGTCGGACGCGCCAACGGTGATCACGAACGGGTCGTTGGCCGGCGGATACAGGATGCCGGGGACGATGCCCAGGGTAGGCGCGCCGCCGTTGTTGCCCGCCGACACCACCACCACGATTCCGTTGAACCACAGGATTTCCAACGCGGCGTCCAGCGGGCTGGTGTGGTACGATTGCGCGGTGGCCGAGTTCATGGAGACGTTGACGACGCGGATGTTGTACTCCTTGTGGTGCTCGTAAATCCACTGGAGCGCGTCCACCATGTCGGACTCAAAGGCGCGGCCGTTGAGGTCGGCGACGCGCAGGTTGACCAGGTTGACCGCCGGCGCCACGCCCATAAAGGAGCCGGAAGAACTGGCCGCGTTGCTGCCGATGATGCCGGCAATGTGCGTGCCGTGCCCGAAGGAGTCGTACGGAGAGGTGTTCACGCGGCTGCTGTAGGCAAGGAGCGTATTGGCGAAGGTTAGGTTCGCCAGCAGTCGGCTTGAGCGCGTCAGGCTATTTGAGGTTGCGAGGAAATCGGTCTTCGGCGTTACGCCGCTATCTACCACGGCGACCGTGATGCCTTCGCCCCTGAAGCCGTAGTTCCAGGCGGTCGTCGCGCCGATGGTGGGGTTGTACGCGTTGAGATACGCGCCGATGAGCGAGACCGTGTCGGGCTGGCCGGTGTCCTGGCGTACCATGGGGCTGTCCCACGAAATCCAGCGCACCAGCCCGCTCCGGGCGAGTTGCTGCACGGCGTCGGCCGACAGATTCGCCAGGAACGCCGGGATGATGGTCCACGAGCGCACAACTTCGCCGCCGAGCCTCCTCACCAGGGCTTCGGCCTCGTCGCCCACACTGGCCTTCTGCACAATGACGGCGATGCGGGTGTTGCCGTCGGCCTGCGCCAACAACGCGCGCAGGGCAGGGTCAACAGGCAATGGACGGGTGAGAGGTTGCGCGGCGGGGAACAGGGTGGCAAGGAGCAGGCACAGGACGAGAACCAGGTACGAGGGTAGCCTGTAGAAGCGACCTATTCGGGTCCTCACGGTTGGCCTCCTATGGATGTTGGTTCTATCCCCAGTTCACGCTGCACTGGCTGCCGAAGTTGCGATACGGCTCGTTTCCCATGACCGATGTTTCCCTGGGGGGGCGAATAGGACTACCTAAACAACATGAGGTTCTTCGGCAGCCCGGCGATCTTGGGCGGAGGCCTCAAGACCCGTGGCTTTGCGTCCCACGGTCACCCGTGGTTTGCCCTTATCGGAACCTCGCCGCTATTCAGTTGACTCTTGGTGGCTTGGGTGTCGGGCAAGGGGGCGGCGACGTGAATCTTCGGTGAATCTGCCCAATTATACCATGTATGAACGAAGGTGTGCGTTAAGGTGTCTTTAGACGAGGCCAAAGGAGCGTTCAGGTTTCTTAACGCAGGGGTGGGCTACGGCCTGCTGGCGCGGGGCCGCGTGCGGCGCTCCAAAAGATACCCCTTGCCGCGCGAACTGACGATGTACGGGGGGCCGATGCCGGCCTTCTGGAACTTGCGCCGCAGGTTGTGGATGTGCACGCGCACGATTTCGCCGGCCTCTCGGTCGTCCACGTCGTACCCCTGAATCTCGGAGGCGATGGACTTGGGGCTGACATAGCGGCCCACGTTGGCCGCCAGGATGGACAGGATGTGGGTTTCGGTCGGCGTGAGAGGGATGCTGACGCCGCGGATGGTAACCTCGCGACGGTGGACGTCCAGGCTCATGAAGCCGTACTCGCCGCTGGCGGGTTGGGCCTTGCGGTTCGCCTGTTTCGCGGCGAGGGCGTCGGCCGTGCCCACCAGCGCGGGCAGGCTGCGCACCACGTCCAGCGCGCCGAAGATGCCCAGCACCGAGCACTTGGGGTTCAACGTGGCCAGCGCCCGCTGGAACGCCGCGGAGGCCTCGCGCGACATGGAGGCGAAGTCGGCCACCAGCAGGTCAGGCCGCAGTTGCACCGCCTGGTAGAAGCGCGATTCCAGGCATTCCAGGGGGATGACCACGTGGCCTTTCGCTTCCAGGCGCTGGGCCACCTCGCGCGAAAGTTCCAGGTCATCGGAAATCAGCACGATCCTTGCCACGGCGCTTCCCTCTCTCGTTCGGGCACAGTCTAGGCTAGATATATTATAGACGAGTTTTGCTCACACGTCAATGGGGGTCAAAGGTCATTTCAATTCTGGGGCAAGGGTCGGGCGTGGCTCGGTTCTATTTTGTGTTGGTGGCAGGGTGCGACGAACTTCCGGAAGTGCGTCGCGCCTCTGCCCATGCCGCGACCAACAGGGTTTGAAGCCGAGACTCGGGCGTCCCCCGTTTGACGGAAACACCCCATCCTGGTATCATAGGCCCTGCAAGGACGCCACGACTGGGTCAGACCGGCCGATGTTGCCCGATTTGATCCCTGGCCCCCCACTGCCGTGGGAGGTGGAACCGCCGAACCATCTGAACACAGGGAGAAAATCGCTCATGCGGATTGGGATTGACGCGCGCCTGGTGCACTACACCCAAGCAGGCATCGCGCAATACATTCTTCAACTGGTCTCACAACTGGCGAACCTGGACACCGGCAACGAGTACGTAATCCTCCAGCATCGCAAGGACAAGGCCCCATTGGTGCAGCGCCCGAACTTCCGACGCCACTCGGTCTGGACGCCCAGCCACCACCGCCTGGAGCAGTGGACGCTGCCGGCGGAGATCCGCGGCTTGAGGCTGGATCTCCTCCACAGCCCGGATTTCATCCCGCCGTTCCGCCGCAACTGCCTGTCGGTCATCACCGTGCACGACCTGGCGTTCCTCCTGTTCCCGCAGTTCATGACCCGCGAAAGCGCCAACTACTACGGCCAGATTGACGTGGCCGTGCGCAACACCGACCACATCATCGCCGTGTCGCAGAGCACCTCCGAGGATTTGCAGCGGCTGCTGGGCGTCTCCGAGTCCAAGATTTCGGTCATCTACGAGGCCGCCAACCCGCTATTCCGCCCCATTGACGACGAGCAGGCCATGGCCGCCGTCCGCCAGCGCTACGGCATCTCCGACGAGTTCGTCCTGTTTGTCAGCACGATTGAGCCGCGCAAGAACCTCCCCACCCTGTTTGAAGCCTTCCGCCTGCTGTTGGACCGGTACGCCAGCGGGGCGAAACTGGTCGTGGTGGGAAAACTGGGCTGGCTGGTGGATGACTCGCTGGCAGCGGTGGAGCGCCTGCGGCTACAGAAGGATGTGATATTCCTCCAGCAGGTTCCGCCCGAAGACCTGCTGTACCTGTACAACGCGGCGCGCGCGCTGGTCATGCCGTCGTTCTACGAGGGGTTCGGTTTGCCCGCGCTGGAAGCCATGGCGTGCGGCACGCCGGTCATCGTCTCCAACGTCTCCTCGCTGCCCGAAGTGGTGGGCGACGCGGGCATTCTGGTGCCGCCCCGCGACGCCGAGGCCATCGCGGTGGCCATGTGGCGCGTGCTGAGCGACCCGCGCCTGCGCGAGGAGATGCGGGCCAAGGGGATCGCCCGCGCGTCCTGCTTCTCGTGGGAGAAGGCCGCCCGCCAGACCCTGGAAGTCTATCATGAGGTGATAAGCCAGACGTGAGCGAGCGCCCCCGCGTGCTATTCCTCACCTCGGAACTGCCCTACCCGCCGCACCAGGGCATGGCGATTCGCGCCTACAACCTATTGGCCGGCCTGCGCGAGCGGTTCCGCGTGCACCTTTACTCCCTGTCCAGCAGCCCCGACGCGGCCCAGCACGCGGCCGCCCTGCGCGAGATTTGCGAGCGGGTAGAGGTCATGCCCGCGCCGGTGCGCACGCGCGCGCGACGGGCGCTCTCCCTGCTCACCACGCGCCTGCCCGACATGGCGCTACGGGCCTACTCGCCCGCCTTCGGCCAGGCCGTGCTTCGCGCCCTCGCGGAGAGCGAGTACGCGATTCTGCACGTGGAAAGCATAGAGATGGCCCCCTACGCCCTGGCGGCCCTTGGGGCTGGCCTGCCGCAACGCCCCCGCATCGTGTTTGACGACCTCAACGCGGAATACCTGCTCCAGAAGCGAGCCTTTGAGACCGACCTGCGCCGCCCCCGCCGATGGGTCGGCGCGGCTTACTCCCTCGTCCAGTGGCGGCGACTGGCGCGGTACGAGCGCCGAATCTGCCGCCTGGCCGACTGCGTGGTGGCCGTGTCGGAGTGGGATCGCGACGCGCTGGCGCGGCTTGCGCCGAGCGCGAACATCGCCGTCGTCCCCAACGGGATAGACGCTGCTCATTATGTCAACTACTCCCCCACGGACGCGGCGCCGATTGCCGACGCGCCCGGCCCGAAACTCGTCTTCACGGGCAAGATGGATTTCCGCCCCAACGTGGACGCCATGTGCTGGTTCGCCGACGACATCCTGCCCCAGATACAGGCGCAGATTCCTGACGCGCACCTGTATATCGTGGGCCAGCGCCCGTCCCCGGCGGTGCAGGCCCTCGGAAGCAGGCGCGGCGTAACCGTTACGGGCTTCGTCCCCGACGTGCGGCCCTACATCGCGGCGGCTGACGTGTACATCGTGCCCATGCGCATGGGCGGCGGCACGCGCCTCAAAGTCCTGGAAGCCATGACCATGGGCAAGGCCATCGTGTCCACCTCGCTGGGGTGCGAGGGTTACGGCCTGACGCCGGGCCGCGAACTCGTCGTCGCCGACGACGCGGCGCGCTTCGCCGACGAGACTGTGGCGCTCCTGCGCGATCCGGCCCGCCGCGCCCAACTCGGCGCCCTCGCCAGGGAGTTCGCCGTCAGCCGATACGACTGGAGCCGCATCATCCCCCTGCTGGAACGCGCCTACGGGTTCTAGAGCGGGAGTCCGGCCGCCCCGCTGGCATCCCACTTGCATCTTCCCCTACCCCAGACGCCCAGATGAACGAATTGTCATCTGGAAACGGACCCATTGTCATCAAGATTTCATCTTGCGGTGCTATACTTTGCGTGGAAGAAGGTAAGGAGCGGGCAGCATATGGCAATGGAGTTCACTCGTAGTAGCCAGTCTGTCTATTTGCTGCGGGTACAGGAGAGCCTGAGTTACCGTCTGTATCTGGTAGCCAAACGCATCATGGATGTGGTAATCGCCAGCATTGCCCTGATTTTGGCAGCGCCGATCATGCTGGTGGTGGGATTGGCCATCAAATTGGATTCGCCCGGGCCTGTCCTGTTCAAACAGCAGCGGGTGAAGGGCCTCGGGCCGGACGGCAAACCGATTCTGTTCACGTTCTACAAGTTCCGCTCCATGTACCATCAGGCGGACAGCAGCGTGCACCGGAAGTTCATGACCGACTTCATCAACGGCAACGGGACGCTGCACAAGGATACGAACGGCAGGGCCGTGTACAAGTTGGCTTCGGACCGCCGCGTAACGCGCGTGGGCCGGTTCATCCGCAAGACCAGCCTGGACGAACTGCCGCAGTTGATCAACGTGATCAAAGGGGACATGAGCCTGGTCGGTCCCAGGCCCGCCATCCCCTATGAAGTTGAACAATATAAAGAGTGGCACAAGAGGAGGTTGTTGGTCACCCCGGGCATCACGGGGTTATGGCAGGTCAAGGGTCGGAGCAGTGTAACCTTCGATGAGATGGTGAGGTGGGACATTGAATATGCGGAAGATCGCTCCCTCGGGATGGATCTGCGCATCCTGCTCCAGACGATACCTGCCGTCCTCTCGGGCAAAGGCGCGGCCTAAAGGCACTACCCTGGAGCCTATCAGACCCTTCCCTCTCTACTCTAGCGCTAGACCGTGATGCCCAGAGACGCGTCTGCGGTCGGGTTCGCGCCCCGACCGCAGACTTTTTTATGCCCCGGCGCGCAGCAGGCGGCAGGTATGGAAACCTGCCCTACCCGCGCTACAAGAGATTCTCACCCCCGAGAGCACCGAGAACGCGGAGATTCCAGGGCAAATCTCTGCGCTCTCCGCGCGCTCCCCGGTGAATCCGGTTTCGTAGGGCGGCTTTCCATAGCCGCCGGAACCTGCCCTACCCGCGCTGCAAGAGATTCTCACCCCCGAGAGCACCGAGAACGCGGAGATTCCAGGGCAAATCTCTGCGCTCTCCGCGCGCTCCGCGGTGAATCCGGTTTCGTAGGGCGGCTTTCCATAGCCGCCGCAACCTGCCCTACCCGCGCTACAAGAGATTCTCACCCCCGAGAGCACCGAGAACGCGGAGATTCCAGGGCAAATCTCTGCGCTCTCCGCGCGCTCCGCGGTGAATCCGGTTTCGTAGGGCGGCTTTCCATAGCCGCCGAAACCTGCCCTACGCTCCGTGCGTTTCACGCTGCCGTTCATCGGCCTCACCAACTTCCACCGAAAAAGATACACGCCCCGCGCCCCATCCCCCACCCGATTTGACAACAAGAGTATAATGGGCGAAAAACCTGGAGGTTGCCCGTGCGTTTCTCGTTCGCGCCCGACTTCGCAGCCCTCTTTCCGGAATACAGTCGCTGGCTCGTGGTGGCCCACCGCATGGACAATCGCGCCTACCATCCCGAAGTGGCCGATTGGCTCCTGGCCGCCAGCGAAGGCGTGCGGGCGAACGCCGCCCTGGCCGCAAACCCCGCCGCCCACCCGCGCCTGGCCGCCTGGCGCGAAGCCTTCCGCCGCTTCGGCGCGAAACCTGCTGACACCCGCCCCGCCCTGGAATCCCTGGTGCGCCGCGTCCTCAAGGGCGACGCCATCCCCTACATCAACACCGCCGTCGCGCTCATGAATGCCCTGTCGCTGGCCCACCTGCTGCCCTGCGGCGGCGACGACCTGGACCGGGTGGTGGGCCACTTCTCCTTGCGCCTGGCCCGTGGCGACGAGCCCTTCACGCCGTTCATCGGCGGGGAGACGGAATACCCTGCCCCGGGCGAGGTGATCCTGGCGGATGACGCCCAGGTGATGTGCCGACGCTGGATTTGGCGGCAGGGCGACGCCACGAAGGTTACGCCCGACACCACCGCCATCGCCATCAACGTGGATGTGCTGCCGCCCGCCACCGTGGCCGAGGGCGAGGCCGCCGCCCACGAATTGGCCGCGCGCCTGCGAGACTTCTGCGGCGCGGAGGTCCGCCTGTTCCTGCTGGACCGAGATCACCCCGTCGCCGAGTGGTAACTGACGAAGGAGGCCAAGATGTACGTGCAAAATCACCGCAAGTTCGGCACCGGCAACGCCCTCCTCGCCATCGCCTGCATCGCGGCAATCGTCGTATGCGCCTATCAGGTTCAGGCGGCCGGACGCGGCATCGTCCGAGAGCGGACCGCCGTCGGCACCACACCGGTGGAAATCTTCCGTCCTGCCGGGGGCGCATCGGAACCGGCGGTGGTGGTGGCGCATGGGTTTTCCGGCTCGCGGCAGATCATGTACAGCATCGGCTACACCCTCGCCCGCAACGGCTACCTGGCCGCGCTGCTGGATTTCCCCGGCCACGGGCGCAATCCCGAGCCGCTGCGCCAGGCGGGCCACATGCGCGACATCAGCCAACTGACCGATGCGTTCGGCGGCGTGGTGGACTACGTCCGCGCCCGCGAAGATACGGTGGACGACCAGATCGCCGTGCTCGGCCACTCCATGGGGACAGCGGTCGTGATGACCTACGGGCTGGATCACGCCGACGTGGGCGCGACCATCGCGGTGTCGGCCATCCTGACCGACATCACGCCGTCCAGGCCGCGCAACCTGCTGCTCCTGACGGGCGCGCTGGAGTTCGCCAACCTGAAGCAAAACGCCCTGGCTGCCCTGCGGAACGGCGGCGGCCAGGACCCCGGCGTGCTGTACGGCGACTTCGCCGCCGGAACCGCCCGCCAACTGGAATTCGTGCCCGGCGTGGAGCACGTTACCATCCTGTTCAGTCGCCAGGCCCTGTCGCGCATGGTCGGCTGGCTGGACGCCGCCTTCGGCCACACGTCCAACGGCTGGACCGACGGGCGCATGGTGTGGGTGCTGGTGCTGCACGTGGCCGCGCTTGGGCTGTACCTGCCGCTGAGCCAGTGGATTTGGTGGAGGCGCGCGCCCCTGCGCGGGCGGCGCATGCGAGTGCAGGATTTGCTCCTGTTCGCGGGTGTGCCCGCCCTGGCGACGCCCGTGGTGCTGTGGGCGCTCTCGCCGCTCACGACCCTGATTCCGCTATCGGTCGCCAACTACCTGGCGGTTTACTTCTTCCTGGCAGGCGTCGGAAGCCTCATTCTTCTGCGCGCGCGGGGGCTGCTTGAGCGGCGCACCTGGCGGGGGTGGCTGCGGCCGGGGTGCGTCGGCGCGGGGCTCGTCCTCTTCGCCTACATCCTGTTGGCCCTGTTCATCCCCGGCGACCTCACGTGGACCAGCCTGATCCCCACGGGCCGCCGCGTGCTCTGGTTCGCCGTGCTCGCCGTCCTTTGCTTCCCCTACTTCCTGGCCGACACGTCCTTGACCTACGCCAGGGGGCGCGGGCGGACATTCTGGCGGTTCGCGCTGACCAAGGGCATCTTCCTCGCGTCCATGTTCCTTGCGCTCCAACTGAACCCCGGGCTGTTCTTCATCCTGCTGATCCTGCCCTTCCTGCTGCTGGCATGGGCCATGTTTGGGGTGTACGCCGCGCGCGCCACCTCGCGGCTGGGGTCGCCCATCCCGGGCGCCATCGCCACGACCCTGGCGTTCGCCTGGTTCATGGCGTCGCTGTTCCCGATGGTATAGGGCGCGCGCGGGCATTCGCCGAGAGCACGCGGGCGCCGAGCACAACGGGGTTTGGGCGGGGGTTCACGCCCGTGGCCCAGCGCCCGCCCCAAGCCCGCGCCGCACTTGACGCCCGCCCCGAGACGTGCTATATGTGGTACAGACATGACGGGTCTTCGGGAGGAACACGCGATGAGAATCCGAATCTCGCTGGCGATCCTGCTGGTCGTCGCCGCGCTGGCGGCCTGCGCCGCGCCCACGCCGACGCCACCAACGGCCACACCTGTGCCCACGAGAACATCCGCGCCGACGCAGGGTGCTCCTGCCCAAGAGCCTGAAGCCACCCCAGTTCCTCCCACCAAAACGCCAGAACCAACAGAAACTATGACGCCGACCTCAACCGCAACCGCCATCATCTCCACCCGCACTGCTATTTCTACCGAAACCGCAATCCCCTCCCAATATGAAAAGCTACCAACCGGTGAGTATGTATACACTGCCGAAAATGGAGAAAAAATTACTATTGGTAAAATTGCCGGTTTAAAACAAGAACTTTTAGCATGTTCAACTGGTGATTTAACAGTTGTTTATCTTGCGGAAAAAGATAACAAATATGGTCTTAAAGAAGGTGAATATGCCGGAGAGTTTTTATCGAACGTTGTTGTCAACAATAAAAAGGAAGAGACAACTACTCAGGGCGGAATCAGGTTGGTGGCTCCGGTTGTCCAAAAAATTATGGATGATACCAACACTCCTGAAGCAATAAAAGCTGGTAAATGGCAAATTGCCTTCCCTCTTGATCCGGGGAACAATAGACAATCAGCTAATAAACTCGTTATTGAATTAATGAAAAACTATCCTTATGTACGAGTAATGGATGGAATAACTTCAGACATGAAGATTGTAGATCCTCTTGGTAAGGAATTTCCCGTTCACATGGCTTATGCTGTCAACCTTCCGGCCGTATCATTTAGTTTTTCTGGTTTGTCAAAAGCTGGTTTCGCTCCAACCGAATATGATTTTTTTAATATTGTTGTACATAAGACTGTTTCTAGTTTAGTTCCTGCTTATGGTAAATATGTGTGGGGTCTTGGTAAAACTGTTGGTAATAATATTACAGAGCCAATTAAAGATCCTAATCCTGCTTTTGGAACGTACTGGCTTCATATCGATGTTTGCGAGAATGGCGATTGGTCGGGTTTTGGCTTAAAAAATTTTATTCATATCGGCAATCAAATAGTTTTTCTTGCTTCGGCTCAATAAAACTTATCTTCTTGATTATTTATTTGGGTTTGTTTTATACTTAGTATATATATGAATGTTCGTCGAGTTGTTTTTCTCTTATTAATTGGTTTTTTAATAGTTTTAACCATTGAGTTAATATACTTATCTGTCCTTACTGGCTCAAACAAATCAAACGTCAAGGTTAACCCTACTTCCCTACTTTCCCAAAAGCCTACTTGTTTTATCAAAAATACTGACTGTAAAATTGGGCGAAAGATTGTACTTTCCACCCTACGGGTGGAATTGATTACAAGAATTCCTTTGCTTCCCCTACTTCCTGGCCGACACGTCCTTGACCTACGCCAGGGGGCGCGGGCGGACATTCTGGCGGTTCGCGCTGACCAAGGGCATCTTTCTCGCGTCCATGTTCCTTGCGCTCCAACTGAACCCCGGGCTGTTCTTCATCCTGCTGATCCTGCCCTTCCTGCTGCTGGCGTGGGCCATGTTTGGGGTGTACGCCGCGCGCGCCACCTCGCGGCTGGGGTCGCCCATCCCGGGCGCCATCGCCACGACCCTGGCGTTCGCCTGGTTCATGGCGTCGCTGTTCCCGATGGTATAGGGCG
>Ga0272448_1000546_pt1 | contig 58075 bp, 54 predicted proteins | sample YNPCB0191_FD_202220 | JGI IMG/M metagenome (GOLD analysis project Ga0272448, IMG submission 202220) | Hot spring sediment microbial communities from Yellowstone National Park, WY, United States - YNP-CB-019-1 | ecosystem: Environmental > Aquatic > Thermal springs > Hot (42-90C) > Sediment... | reverse complement strand
CGAGGTCAAAGGCCGTGCGGCGTCCCGGCCCATCCGCAGGGGCAAGCCGAACGTCGGCGCCGGCGACCAGCAGTTCGCGCATGCGCCCAGAATTGGGCACGTGCACGGGCACGAGGCTGCCGGCCATATCCACCGTGGCGCGAAACCGATTGTCGCGCGCCACGAAGCGGCCGGGGACCAGCGGGCGCTGGAACTCCATGGCTACTTTCCGGCGGCGTGGATGAGCCGCGACGCCAGATACCCGCCCAGCACGGCCAGGTCCTCGGTCGGCAGGTAGTTGGCCGCGGCGGCGTCAAACAGCACGTTGGCCGACGGCGAGAACTCCTCGTCGCCCTTGTACACGATGACGGCCAGCCACACGCGGGGAAGCGCGCGGAAGAGATACGACGCATCCCCGAAACTCAGCCTGTCCCCGCCCAGCGCCCGCGCCGCGCGATGGAAGGCTTCCAGGTCGGTGCCGAAGCGCGTGCGGATGCGGTGGCTGGCCCGCCCCTGGAACGCCGGATCGTACACCATCGCGTCGGGCAGTTCGCGGAACGCAACCCACCGGCCCGCGGGCGGCGCGCCGTCGGCGGTCAGCAGGTAGTGCAGCAACAGAATCCGCGTCGTGATGGGCACCTCGGCGTCGTTCCCCACCAGGCGCACCTCTCCATCGGGATGGTGGATGGTGTACTTCTCGCCCGTCAGCGTCAGCGACACCATGCCCGAAGCGGTGTCGTAGTCGGCGCCCGCCTTCCAGGCCGTCTCCTGCGGATCTCGCCTCTTCCAATCTGCCAGCGCCTTCTCCAGCGCAGGCCCGTACCGTTCCTCGGATGTGCGTGGCCCCAATACCATGTCTGGCCTCCTCGCGTAGTCTTCACTGCGTGCTCATCGCCAGTATAGACCAAGGCGCTGTAACTTTCAAGTCGGGTTGACAAGGCCCCCAACTCCCGCTAAACTGGGAGCATACAACGGCAGCGCAACCCGCCTGCCCAGTCGCATGAGGTTGCCCATGATCTATACGAGAGAGAAACTTGAGGAGATAGAGGCCACCACGCTCGCGCCCTACGCGGCCAAGAGCGGCCAATCCCGCGGGCGCAAGTACCCCGAAGACGAACATCCCTACCGCACCGCGTTTCAGCGCGACCGAGACCGCATCATCCACACCACCGCCTTCCGCCGCCTGGAGTACAAGACGCAGGTCTTCGTCAACACCGAGGGCGACTACTATCGGACGCGCCTCACGCATACCCTTGAGGTGGCGCAGATCGCCCGCACCATCGCGCGCGCCCTGGGCGCCAACGAAGACCTAGCCGAGGCCATCGCCCTGGCCCACGACTTGGGGCACACCCCCTTCGGCCACTCGGGCGAGGAGGCGCTGAACGAACTCATGAAGGATCGCGGCGGCTTTGACCACAACCGCCAATCCGTGCGCATCGTAGAGGAACTGGAGCGCCGCTATCCCGAGTTCCGCGGCCTGAACCTCACCTGGGAAGTGCGCGAGGGGATGATCAAGCACGAGACCGAGTACGACAAGAGCGCCGCCACGGGCTACGAGCCCGACAAGGCCGCAACGCTGGAAGCCCAAATCGTCAACGTGGCCGACGAAATCGCCTACAACTCCCACGACCTGGACGACGGCCTGCGGGCGGGCATCCTGCATCCCGACATGCTGCGCGGCATGGAGTTGTGGGAGGAACTCCTGGCCGCGCTCCGTGTGCCGCCTGGGACGTTTGACGAACTCACGCGCCATCGGCTGATCCGCAAACTCATCGGGCGGGAGGTTACCGACGTCGTCCAGGAGACGAGCCGCCTGCTGGAGCACTACGGCGTCAACTCGGTGGAAGACGTGAGGAACCTGGGCGTTCCCATCGTGCGCTTCTCCGAGGAATTGCGGCAGAAGAACCGCGCCCTGAAGGATTTCCTGATGAAGAACTTCTACCGCCACTATCGCATGGTCCGCATGTCGCAAAAGGCCAAGCGGATGATCGGCGACCTCTTCCGCGCCTACATGCAGAACCCCGCCCAACTGCCCTTTGCGGTGGAGGAGCGCACTTGCGACAGCGGCGACCTGGCCTGCGTGATCTGCGACTACATCGCGGGGATGACCGACCGCTACGCCATCCAGGAGCACCAGCGGCTGTTTGACCCGTCGGTTCAGGTATAACGCGAAGACGCGCCGCCAGAGACATTCAGCGGCGCGTCGTTCCGCACCCACTACGCTGGCTGTACGGCGGCCTGCTTCAGGGACGGCTCCAACCGCACCACCATCCGCTCAAAGTAACTGTTGGCAGGCGGCTCGCTGCCGTAGGAAACCTCGGCCACCGTGGCCTTCAGGCGCAGGCGCTCCGTCTCCAGGATCACCTCCTGCCCCGGCGAGGCGAGCAGCAGTTCACCCTTGGGCGCAAGCGCCGCCCGCATGTCGGTATTTCCGTGCGCCCACTCGCTCATGAGGACCTTGGTTACCGTGCGGATGTCCGTCTTGTCAAACAGCCAGATTTCCAGGGCCGTAACGCGGTTGGGCGAGCCTTCCGCCAGCGTCTCGCTGATACCCATGCCGCATTCGCCCAGGAACTCCCCCTCGGGCGACTCAATGCTGAAGGACTCGTCGTAGGCCGCCTCACCCGATCGGTATGTGGCGACAAAACTGGTGAGCGGGGTCGTTCCATCCGCCGCGGGAGGCGCGGGCACTCGCGGCGCTGGGCGCTTGGCCGCTCCCTTCTGCCTGCGCGTGAGCCACCCGATGCCCGCAAGCGCGAGGAGCAACAGCACGACGATGCCCAGGATGAGCGGGAGCCAGCGCAAGAAGCCCGACGTGCCCTTCGCGGGAGGCTGAGCGGCAGGCGTGGGGGCAGGAACCGCCGCCTCAAGCCCCAGCGCCGAGCGCAGCATCTCCAGATTCTGGGCCTCCAGGCCCATCTGCCTGGCGCGGCGGTCCTCAATCAGGTCCTGCAGAATCTTGGACAGTTCCTTCCTGTCCCAGTTACGCAGCCGCTGCTGCGCCAGGCCCGAGTCGCCGTTGGTCGCCAGGGAATCCGCCACCATGGCCACGTAGGCCTGCTTGTGCTCGGCCCGCAAATCCCAGGGGTCCGCGTCCACCCACTTCACGGGCCACAGCCACCACCCGATGACGAGCCAGCCGAGCAGGAGCCCCACAATCAGCCCCGCAGCGGCGCCCACAAGGGTCTCTTTCTTCTTGAACTGACTCAACATCTTTGTCCCTCCTGACATGAGGTGCTGCTGCGCGCGACCGGCGAGCGCAAACGGGCTCGCACCCGCGCACTACCCTGGACATTTGTGCTGCATTGTAGCACAATATCCCGCGAAAAACAACGCCGACCGGAACTCCAGATTCGGCTCCGTCCTGTGCTGCGACCGAGGTGCGACGCACTTTCGGAAGTGCATCGCACCTATTCCCATGGCACGATGAGCAGACTTCGGAACCGAGATGGAACTCAAATCCGAACGATGGGATCCTTGTCGGCCCTGGTCAGAATCTCCGCGCCCGACTCGGTGATCAGCGCCATGTCCTCAATGCGCACGCCGCCCCATCCGCTGAGGTAGATCCCCGGCTCCACCGTTACGACATGCCCGGGCGCCAGCGTGTCCTGCGTGCGCTGGTTGAGGCCGGGCAACTCGTGCACGGCCAGCCCCACGCCATGCCCCAGGCCATGGCCGAACTTGTCGCCGTAGCCAGCATCGGCGATGATGGCGCGGGCTGCGGCGTCCACATCAGGCCCGAGCGCGCCGGGGGCCAGTCGCGCCTCCGCCGCCTCCTGCGCGCGCAGAACCACGTCGTACACCTCGCGGAATGCGCCGTCCGCGTCGCCCAGCCACAGGGTTCGCGTGAGATCCGAGTGATAGCCGCTCACCCTGGCCCCCATGTCCACGACGATAGGCTCGCCCGCGCGAATCTCGCGGTCCGACGCCAGCGCGTGGGGCATCGCCCCGTTGGGCCCCGACCCCACGATGATGTCAAAGGCGATGCCATCAGCCCCGTGGGTTCGCATCCAGACCTCCAACTCCCAGGCCACCTGCTTCTCCGTCATCCCCGGCCGGATGGTGCGCTTCAGGTGGGCGTAGGCCGCGTCCGCGATCTCCACTGCCTTGCGGATGAGGGCGATTTCCCCTTCCTCCTTCACGGCCCGAAGCCCCTCCACGACCCCTTGCGTCGGCACGAGAGCCGCTTCGCCGACCTTCTCGGCCCACGCCTTGTGCTCGGCGTAGGTCAGGTGCGCGCTCTCAAAGCCCACCCGATCCACGCCCGCCTGCGCGAGGAGGTCGGGCAGCGCCTGCGCCACGTCCCGCTCCAGTTTCACGATCTCAAAGCCCGGCGCTTCGCCCGCCGCGCGCTCCGTGTACCGCGAGTCCGTCAGCAACACGGCGCGGTCCGCGGAGACAAACAGCGTCCCCGCCGAACCCGAGAACCCGCTCAGATAGTACCGATTCAGCGGCTGCGAGATCAGCATGGCGGGCAGTTCCAGCGCAGCCATCCGCTCGCGCAGCCTGGCCAGGCGTTCCGTTGTCATCGTCATCATCCTCCTCTTGCGTGTGCAATCAGCGTGCCACCGGCGCGGTTCTCGCGCCTGTTCGCTAGCGCCGTTATCCGCGCGAACGCGGGTGGGCGCGCAGGTACACCTCCCGCAGCCGCTCCTGGCTTACGTGGGTGTACACCTGGGTGGTGGCAATATCCGAGTGGCCCAGCATCTCCTGGATGAAGCGCAGGTCGGCCCCGCCGTTCAGCAGATGCGTCGCGAACGTGTGCCGAAGGACGTGCGGCGTTACCCGTCGGGTGATGCCGGCGGCGCGGGCCGTCTCCCGCACCAGGGTATCCACGCTCCGCGACGACAGGCGCAGGCCAAAACGGTTCACAAAGAGCGCGTTGGTCGCGGCGGGCCTGTGCGCGGCCGCCAGCAGGCGTGGCCTCCCCTCGGCCAGATAGGCGTCCAGCGCCCTGCATGCCGGCTCGCCCAGGAAGGCCACCCGCTCCTTCGCGCCCTTGCCCCACACCCGCAGCCGCGCCTCCTCGCGCTCGTAGTCGCCCACGTTCAGCCCCACCACCTCGGAGACGCGGACGCCGCTGGCGTACATCACCTCAAGGATGGCGCGGTCGCGCAGGCCGGCTGGCGTGGAGGTGTCGGGAACCCCGAGCATCGCCAGCACTTCGGCGTACTCCAGATACCGGGGGAGGCGCTCCGGCACCCGCGGGAGGGAGACCAAGCGGAACGGATTCTCCGCAATCTCGCCATTGCGCAGGAGGTACTTGGCGAAGGAGCGAAGTTCGGACAGCCGACGGGCGACGCTCGCTTGCGCCAAATGGCGGCTGCTCAGCCACAGCAGGTACCGGCGAATGAGCGCCACGCCGACCGCCGACCAGTCCTCGGCGTCCTCGCCCGCCGCGAAGTCTATGAACTCCTGAACCTCGGTGCTGTAGTTCTTGATGGTGTACGGCGACGCGCCCTTTTCGTACCGCAGGTACGCCACAAAGCGGTCCAGGTGCCGCTGGAGAACGGACGGCTCTGTGCGCTCGGTTTGCGTGCTCATAGATGCTGCCTAACTCTGCACGGGCTGTGCTGCCAGTTCAGAGATTGGAGTTTCCTCGCCGCACTTTGTGCACACCGCCACGCCCGGCGACTTCGGCTTCTCGGTCAGGAGCCCGCCGCAGTGCGGGCAGGGTTGCGGCAGCGGCCGATTCCAGATGGCGAACTTGCAGTTGGGATAGTTGGCGCATCCGTAGAAAGTGCGCCGCCGCCGCGTGCGCTTCTCCACCAAATCGCCGCCGCACTCGGGGCACTTGGCCCCCGTGGGCGAGACCAGCGGCTTGGCGTTGCGGCACTTCGGGAACGCGCTGCACGCCAGGAACTTGCCGTACCGCCCGCGCTTGATGACCATCGGGCTGCCGCATTTCTCGCAGACCTCGTCCGTCGTCTCCACGGGAATCGTAGTCGGTTCCATATTCTGGCGCGCGGCCTCCACGGTCGTGCGGAACGGCTCGTAGAACTCGCGGAGCACCTGCACCCAGTCCTTCTCGCCCGACGCCACCTCGTCCAGGCGGCTTTCCATCTCGGCCGTGAAGCCCACGTCCATCACTTCCGGGAAGTGCTTGACCAGCAGGTCGTTGACGATGAACCCCAGTTCGGTCGGCACCAGCCTGCGCCCCTCTATCTGCTCCACGTACCCCCGCTCCTGGATGGTGGACAGAATCGGCGCGTAGGTGCTGGGACGGCCGATGCCCTTCTCCTCCAGCGCGCGGACCAGCGTTGCCTCCGTGTAGCGCGGGGGCGGCTGGGTGAAATGCTGCTCCGGGAACACGCCGCGCAGGTCCAGCATCTCGCCCACCGACAGCGGCGGGAGCATCCGCTCCTCTTCCCCTTCTTCCTCCGGCGCTTCGTCTTCGTCGCGCCGCTCCATGTACACCTGCATGAAGCCGGGGAACTTCACCCGCGAGCCCGTGGCCCGCAGGCCGTAGGTCGCGTTCGGATTCCCCACCGGCGAGACCCGACTGTCCGCCGCGATGTCCACCGAGACCGTGTCAAAGATCGCCGACGCCATCTGGCTGGCCAGAAACCGCTTCCAGATGAGGTCGTAGAGGCGATACTGATCCGACGTCAGGTACTGGCGGATAGCGGCCGGCTCTCGGAAAACGGAGGTGGGGCGGATGGCCTCGTGCGCCTCCTGCGCGCCTTTCGTCTTGGTCTTGTAGGTCCAGGGCTTGGGCGGCACAAAACTGGCGCCGAATTTCTTGCCGATGTAGTCCAGCGCCTCCCGCTGCGCCACCTCGGCCACGTTGGTGGAGTCGGTGCGCATGTAGGTAATCAGGCCCACGCTGCCCTCGTCGCCGATGGGCAACCCCTCGTACAACTGCTGCGCCACGGCCATGGTGCGCTTGGGCGAAAAATGCAACCGGCGCGAAGCCTCCTGCTGGAGCGTGCTGGTGATGAAGGGCGGGCTTGGGTTGCGCCGCACTTCCTTCTCGCGCACCTCCAGCACCGCGTACAGCGCCCGCTCCAGGTCCTCCTTGAGGGCCAGGGCGTCCTCGCCCCGATGGCATTCAAACTTGTCGCCCCGCACCCTCACCAGCGCGGCGCGGAACGGGCGGTCCTCCCCCCGCTTCTTCGCCGCCTCGGGCTTCTTGGCCAGTTCCACATCCACCGACCAGTACTCTTCGGGCACGAAGGCTTGAATCTCGCGCTCGCGCTCCACCACCAGCCGCACGGCTACGGATTGCACGCGGCCCGCCGACAGTCGGTTGCGCCCCATGTTCTCGCGCAGGAGCGGACTCAGCGTGTAGCCCACGATGCGATCCAGGATGCGGCGCGTCTGCTGCGCGTTCACCAGGTGCTGGTTGATGCCCGTCGGATGGCTGAACGACTCCTCTATGGCGGGCTTGGTGATCTCGTGGAACACCACGCGATAGACCGGCTTGCCCCGGATGCTGCTCCCCAGCGTCTCCTTCAGGTGCCAGGAGATGGCCTCGCCCTCGCGGTCGGGGTCGGTGGCCAGATAGATTTCCGCCGCTGCGCTGGCCTCCTTCTTCAGTTCTTTCACCACCTCGGCCTTCTTGGCGGGAATCACGTACCTGGGCTTGAAGTTGTTCTCCAGGTCAACGCCCATGCGATTCATCGGAAGGTCGCGGATATGCCCGACCGAGGGCTTGACCTTGTAGCCTTTGCCCAGGAACTTGCCCACGGTGCGGGCCTTGGCCGGCGATTCCACGATGACCAGTTTGCCCTCGCCCTTCGGGGCCGCGTCGGCCGGGAGCGCGTCGTGCGCCTCCGTGCGGCCCAGGCGCGTCATCGCCGTCCCGCAGACCGCGCACTGGCCCCGCGTCGCCGCCTGCCCGTTGGCCAGGAACACCGGCTCCGCGTTGACCATTTCGCGCCGCGTCTTGCATTTCACACAATAGGCTTCCATGCTATGCGCCTCTCTACACTCGTCTATAGATACTGTCGCTTATTCCCCTTCCGGAGCATCTCCACAAGGGTTTTCACATCCTGCGCCCGGTCTTTGGGACACACCAGCACCACATCTTCGGTGTCCACGATGACCATATCCTTCAGCCCGATGGCTGCCACCAGCCGCTTCCCGCCCCAGATGAGCGTGCCCTCGGTGTCCAGCGCGACGTGCTCGCCCACGATCACATTGCCCCGCTCGTCCGCCGGCACCACTTCGGCCACCGCCTTCCAAGAACCCACGTCGTTCCAGCCGACCGAGATGGGAATGACCACCACGCGCCGCGCCTTCTCCATGATCCCCACGTCTATCGTAACCGGCTGAATGCTCGGCCAGACCCGTTCCAGCACGGCCTGCGCGTCGGGCCTGTCCAGCGCGCCGTCAATCTCATCCAGGGCGGCGCACAGGTCGGGCAGCAGGTTCCGCATCTCGTCCAGAATGCGCGATATCCTCCAGACGAAGATCCCGCTGTTCCAGTAGTAGCGGCCGCTCTCCACAAACTGCTGGGCCCGCGCGGCATCGGGCTTCTCGGTGAACTGAACCACGTGATACGCGGGGCCAACCTTCGCGTCGTTCAGCGGATGCCCGCGCTCTATGTATCCGAAGCCCGTCTCGGCCCATCGCGGGGTAATGCCCAGCGTGGCGATGTAGCCCTGCTCGGCCAGGGCCACAGCCGACCGCAGCGCGGCGCGAAAGCCCTCGGCGTCCGAAATCACGTGGTCGGCGTGGAGCGACGCCATGATGCCATCGGGGTTCTTGCGCCGCATGTGCAGCGCCGCCAGCCCGATGCAGGGGGCCGTCCCCTTGCCCATCGGCTCAACGAGGATGTTCTCCGGCGGCAGTTCCGGCAGGTGGGCGCGCACCTGGTCCGCATGGGCCGCCGCCGTCGCCACGTACACCTGGTGCGGCTCCACCAGAGGCGCAATCCGCAGGTAGGTTTCCCTGAGAAGCGAGCGGTCTCCGCCCAGAGACAGAAGGTGCTTGGGCATGTGTTCGCGGCTGCTGGGCCACAAACGCGTCCCCAAGCCCCCCGCGAGTATGAGGATGTTCAGCGTAGCGATGGTCAAGTCCCCCTTCCCTCGTGAAAGTTACGGGCGATAGACCTGCCGCCCTTCGCGCACGGCCACATAGTTCATGCTGCCGACATGCCGCACCAGGCCCTTGAGTTCCATCATCACCAGGGTACTGTTCACGTCGGCAATGGACATGCCGGTGGCCCGCGCCAACTCGTCCACGTGAATCGGCTCCGCCGCCATGTGCTGCAAGAGCAGCGCCTCCCCGCCCGCCTCCGGCAGAGTCTCCCGCGCCTGCACGAATTCCTCCACCATGTTCAGGTTGAGTTCCTGGAGGATGTCCTCCGCGCAGACGACCGGCTTCGCGCCGTCGCGGATGAGTTCGTTGACGCCGCGACTGCCGGCCGCCAGGATGCTGCCAGGGACAGCGAACACGTCTCGCCCCTGCTCCAGCGCGTGGCGTGCCGTGAGCAACGCGCCGCTTTCTCGGCCGGCCTCCACCACCAGCGTCCCCAGCGCCAGCCCGCTGATAATCCGATTCCGCGCCGGAAAGTTCCCCGCCTCCGGCTTCGCGCCGATGGGATACTCGCTGACCAGCGCCCCATTCTGGATGATGCGCTCGGCCAAATCTCGGTGCTCCGACGGGTAGATCACGTCCACGCCCGAACCCAACACGGCGATGGTGCGGCCGCCCACCGACAGCGCAGCGCGGTGCGCCACCCCGTCAATCCCCCGCGCCAGCCCGCTGACGATGGTAACGCCGCACCGCGCGATCTCCGACGCCAGCAAGTGGGCCACCTCGCGCCCGTAGGTGCTAGCCTTTCGCGTGCCCACCACGGCCAGCGCCAGTTCGTCGCGGGGCAGTATCTTGCCCCGAACGTACAGCAGGGGCGGCGAGGCCGCGATGTTCCGCAGCAGGCGAGGGTACTCGGCATCGCGCCAGGTGAGAATCGTCGCGCCTGCCCGTTCCACGCGCGCCATCTCCCGCTCCAGCGAGATTTTGGCGCGGGTCTCCTGCAGCGCCTGGATGCAGCGGGTGTCCAGGCCCGCCGCCGACAGATCCCAGGCGCTTGCCTCCCAGGCCCGCGACAGTTCCCCGAAGTGATCCAACAGCAGACGGATGCGCTTCGGGCCTATCCCTGGCACGAGATTGAACCCCACCCAGAAGGCAACCTCATCCAACCCTGCTCTCTCCTTGCGGCAAGGATACCCAAACCTTGCCCACCTGTCAAGCCGCGCCGGAACGCGACTCATCGGCAGAGGTGCGCCGCACTTCCGGAAGTGCATCGCACCACAGAATAGAACCGAGTCCGGAACGCAACAACCCAATGCGGCCCGTCGCTCGTAGGGGTTGGGTTGGGAGAGAACGAACTTGTGGGGATGCGCGGGCGTCGCCTACAGCAGGCCAGGGATGAGGTGAACCGTCATTCGGCCCTGCTCAAGGTCTATCCCCAGGATGACGTCCGCAATGGCGGGCAGCCAGACCTCACCTTCCGCCGTGTCCACAACATAGACATCGTTGGCCGGCAGGCTGAGCACCTCCGAGACCACGCCAAGGCGCTGGCCCGCGTCGGTCCACACCTGGAGCCCGACGATCTGGTGAACGTAGAACGTGTCGGCGGGCAGGGGCATCGCCTGCTCGGTGGGCACCGAGATTTCCGCGCCGCGCAGCATCTCCACCGCATTGCGGTCGTCCAGGCCGACGAGTTTGATGACGACATCGCCCTTGTAGAACCGCGCCTTCTGGATGGTGTAGCGGCGCGGCTCCGGCCCGATCCAAATCTCGGCGCCCTGGCGAAACCGCTCGGGGAAGTCGGTGAGCACTTGCACGCGCAGTTCCCCTCGCACGCCGTGCGGCGCGCGCACCTGGCCCACAATCAAAAAGCGAGGCTCAGCCGGCAGGTCTCGCTCGGCTGAGCCGTTTGCGTCGCGAAGCGATTGGCCATCCGCCAAATCGGGCATCAGTCAATCTCCAAAACGTAGGGCTTCCCGCGCTGGGCGGCCCCCACCCGCAGGAGCGCCCGCATGGCATTGGCCACGCGCCCCTCCTTGCCGATGACCCGCCCCATGTCCTTGGAGCCGACGCGCAGGTGGATGATGATGCGCGAAGAAGTTACGCGCTCATCCACGCGCACCGCCGAAGGATCGTCCACCAGGGACTTGCCGATGTACTCAATGAGTTCTTTCACAGATGCGCCCCTCCGAGTCGCCGCGCCAACGGCGTGCAGGGTCTCGCTACGCCGTGGGTTGCTCGGGGCTGCCCTGCTTGGCGGCGGCCCACTTGTCCATGATGCCGGTCTTGGTCAGCATCCGCATCACGGCATCGCTGGGCTTCGCGCCCTGGGACAGCCAGTGCAGCGCCCGCTCCTCGTTGATCTCCACAGTCTCCGGCTCCGTCCGCGGGTTGTAGAAGCCGATGATCTCCAGGAACGCGCCATCGCGGGGCGCTTCGCGCTCCGTTACCACGATGCGGTAACTGGGCTGTTTCTTGGCACCAACTCGTCGCAAACGAATACGCAGCATATTCTTCAACCTACTCCTGAGAAATTAGCAACATACTATACCACAGGCCCCCACAAACGCCAAAATCCAAGCGCCGACTCAAAACGATCGCCGATGCCCCATCACCGGAACAGATTGAACAACCCGCCTTTCTTGCCGCCCGCCAGGTCTTTCATCATCCGCTGCATCTGTCGGAACTGGGACAGGAGTTGGTTCACGTCCTGCACCGTCGTGCCGCTGCCCCGCGCGATGCGCCGCTTCCGGCTGGCGTTGATGATGTCGGGGCGCCGCCGCTCCTCCGGCGTCATGGAGTTGATGATGGCCTCCACCTGCTTCATCTGCTTCTCGGTCAGGTCGGCGGGGATGTCTCGGCTTGCCTGCGACAGCCCTGGGATCATCTCCAGCAGTTGGCTCATCGGCCCCATCTTGCGCACCTCGCGCAACTGCTTGCGAAAATCCTCCAGGTCAAAGGTGGCGGTCCGCAGTTTGCGGGCCATCGCCAGCGCCGACTCCTTGTCCAGCGACGCCTCTGCCTTCTCAATGAGCGTCAGCACGTCGCCCATACCCAGAATGCGCGACGCCAGCCTGTCGGGGTGGAACACCTCCAGGGCGTCCAGTTTCTCGCCCGTCGCCAGGAACTTGATGGGCACGCCTGTAACTTCGCGCATGGAGATGGCCGCGCCGCCGCGCGCGTCGCCGTCCACCTTGGTCAGGATCAGCCCCGTGAGGCCCACCTGCCCGTTGAACTCCGCGGCCACGCGCACCGCGTCCTGGCCCGTCATGGCGTCGGCCACCAGGAGCACCTCGCTCGGCTTGACCGTGGCCTTGATGACCTTCAGTTCGGACATCATCTGATCGTCAATGTGCAGGCGGCCCGCCGTGTCCAGGATGAGGACGGTGTACGCCGCCTTGCGCGCCTTGTCCAGAGCGTGGGCGCAAATCTGGGGTGGCGGCACGCTGGTGCCCTCGGAGTGGACGGGAATCTCCAGTTGCGCGCCCAGAACCTCCAACTGGGTAACGGCGGCGGGGCGGTAGGTGTCGGCGGCCACAAGCATGGGCCGCTGCCCCGCCTTGCGCAGGTGCAGCGCCAGTTTGGCGGCCGTCGTCGTCTTGCCCGAACCCTGCAGGCCGACCAGCATGACCACGTTCGGGGGCGGCCCCGACAGGTCCAGTTTGGCCGCCTGGCCCAGCGTGGCGATGAGTTCCTGGTGCACGATCTTGATGACCTGCTGCGCCGGCGTCAGGCTGCGCGCCACCTCAGCGCCCATCGCGCGCTCCTTCACCCGCGCCAGGAACGCCTTTACCACGGTGAAGTTGACATCGGCCTCAAGCAGCGCCAGCCGCACCTCTCGCAGCGCCGCGTCTATGTCCTGCTCGGACAGTTTGCCGCGACCCGACAGGCGGTCAAATATGGCCTGGAGTCTGGTAGAAAGCGTTTCAAACACGTGGACACCTTTCTTCCCGATTGGAAGCGCATTGTAGCCGTGGAATCCGCCGCCGTCAAATCGGCGCCCCCTCAGCGGGTCCCCTCGCCCCGCTCGCGGGCAAAGGGCCAGGGTGAGGGGTGGCCTAGAGCACGTAGGGCGGCTTTCCATAGCCGCCCGCCCGCCCCCTCGCCCCGCTTGCGGGATAAGAGACCCCAAAGGTCTGCGAGACCTTTGGGGTCTTCGTCCCCTCGCCCCGCCTGCGGGGAGAGGGCCAGGGTGAGGGGTGGCCTAGAGCACGTAGGGCGGCTTTCCATAGCCGCCCGTCCGTCCCCTCGCCCCGCGCCCGCGAGACAAGAGACCCCAAAGGTCTGCGAGACCTTTGGGGTCTTCGTCCCCTCGCCCCGCTCGCGGGGACAGGGCCAGGGTGAGGGGTGGCCTAGAGAAATTGCATTCCCCCAACCCTGTGCTATACTTCTGCAGCGCCTGTGCGAGCGCGCTGCGCGGAAAGCCCGCGTCTCGCACCATTGGCACGAGAATCCTTCGCCGTCGCGAGGAGGCCCATGGATCGCTCGCTACGCCTGATGTACATCCAGCGGCTATTCTACCAGAACCCGAGGGGGTACAAAGCCTCCGAACTGGCGCGGTTGTGCGGCGTGGACCCCCGCACCATCAACCGCGACCTCCAGGACCTGCAAGACGAGCCGTTTCGGCTCCCCCTGGTAGCGGAACCGGATTGGCGTTGGCGGCTGATGAAGGGCCACCGGTTCACGCTTCCGCCCATCTACTTCTCGCTCCAGGAGGCCGCCGCCCTGTACCTGGCGGCGCGGCTGCTGGACAGGATCAGCGACGAGCCGAACCCATTCGTGGCGCGGGCGCTGGTCGCCCTGGCCGACGCCCTGCCCGCCGAAGTGGGACACGTCATCCACGAAATGGTCTCCGAGAGGCTCGGCGAGGAACAATCGCCGTTTGCCCACGCCTTTGAGGTCATCACCCTCGGCTGGGCCACGGGGCGCAAGGTGCGCATGCGCTACCAGTCGCTGCACAGCGACGAAGTGCGCGACACGGTTCTGGAGCCCTATCTGGTCGTGCCCTCCTGGCCGGGCCATGCCATCTACGTCATCGGCTACGCCTCCCACGCCGGCGAGGTTCGCACGTTCAAGATGGAGCGCATCCTGGACGCCGAACTCCTGGACGAGACCTTCACCATGCCGCCGGGGTTTGACGGGGCCTCGCTCCTGAAAAGCGCCTGGGGCATCATGTGGGGCGAGGAGACCAAGGAGGTCGTCCTGCGGTTCACCCCCGCCGTGGCGCGGCGCGTGAAGGAGGGCCGATGGCACAGCAGCCAGGAGTTGCAGGACTGCGACGATGGCGGGTGCATCGTGCGGTTCCGCGTGGCGCACCCCGGCGAGATGAGGTCGTGGATTCTGGGCTGGGGGCCCGACTGCGAGGTGCTCGCGCCCGAAAGCCTGCGGCGGTCGGTCGCCGACGCCCTGCGGCGGGCCGCGGCGTTGTACGGCGAGGAGCCGCCGCTGGCCGAAGAACCCCCGCCGGTCTAGGGCCGCCTCGGAGCCTGCGTTCGTTCTGATGGAGGATGGATATGGAAGGCAAGATACGGGTAATTCTAGCCGACGACCACGCGCTGGTGCGTCAGGGAATCCGCCAATTCCTGGAAGAAGCCGACGATATTGCGGTGGTGGCCGAGGCTGCGGACGGAGCCGAGGCAGTCCGGATGGCGGAAGAGCATCGGCCCGATGTGGCCATCCTGGACATCCAGATGCCCAAACTGACCGGCATTGAGGCCACGCGCCAGATCAAGGGCCGCCTCCCGAACACCCGAGTCCTCATTCTCACCGCCTACGACGATGACCCCTACATCTTCGCGCTGCTACAGGCTGGCGCCGACGGATACATTCTGAAATCGGCGGACGCCGACGACCTGCTGGAGGCTGTGCGGAAAGTTCACCGCGGCGAGCCGGCGCTCAGCCCCGGAGTTACCGAGACCGTGTTGCGGCAGATCAAGAAGGGAGGTCCGGCGCAGGGGGCAGAACAGGTGGAGCCTCTCACCGCGCGCGAAATCGCCGTCTTGCGGCTGGCAGCCCAGGGGCTGACAAATCGGGCTATCGGGCGCGAACTGGGCATCAGCGACCGCACCGTCCAGGGCCATCTGGCCAACATCTACGGCAAACTGAATGTGAGCAGCCGCACCGAGGCCGTTACCGAGGCGCTCAAGCGCGGATGGATTGTTCTGGAGTAGGAGCGATCTCCAAATGTCCACGGGTACGCGCAGCACCGCACGGAGAAAATGGTATCGTCGGCTTAACGTGCAACTGTGGCTGTGGGCCATCATGCCCCTGACGCTGGCGCTCGTCGCGTTCACACTGACCGGTGTCTATAGTCATCAACACGCCATGCACGACTTTGTAGCCGAGCGCGACAGGACACTGGCGGACCTGTACGCCAGGCAAATTGAGGACGGCCTGGCGCACGGAACGATCTACCTGGATGGGGCAGGCATCGCGCTGACCGTCCGCGATGCGCGCATCGGCAAGCACGGAATCCTGTATGTAGTGGACAGCAAGGGCCACGCCGTGTTCCATCCAGATCCCAGCGTCGCGGGTCAGGACCTGTCCGGCAGCCCCGCCGTGCAGGCAGCCTTGCGCGCCATCAGCGGGAACGCGTCGGGCCGTTTCCCCGACGGCACCGAGACCATCGCATCCTTTGCCACCGTGGGCGAAACCCGCTGGCGCGTCATTGTGGAGGAACCGGTGGCGGATGTCATTGTGCCCATCCTGCAATTCTCAAGCATGGTGCCGGCATTGGTAGCCGCCGCGGTGATCTTGTCGGTAGTCGTCGTCTACTTCTCGGTGCGCACCATCGTCCAGCCGTTGCAACGTCTGGCGGATGCGTCGGCCAAGATAACGGGAGGCGAGTTCTCCGGGCTACAACTGGACGTGGGTGGGGTGGAGGAAATCCGCGACCTCCAACGCGCTCTACGGGACATGGTGGAGCGGATTCGGCGCTACCAGGAGTCCATGCGCGATTACATTGAGGGCATCACCCAGGGGCAAGAAGCCGAACGCGCGCGCCTCTCGCGGGACCTCCACGATCAGACGGTGCAAGACCTCATCGCCATGACGCAGCGCTTGCAGTTGGCCCAGCGCGCCCTGGAACGCGGCGACACGTCGGCTGCCTTGGTTGCGCTTCGTGCCGCGCGCTCGCTGGCTCAAGATGCGCTGGACGAACTGCGCCGACTCATTCGCGCCCTGCGGCCCATCTATCTGGAAGACCTTGGGTTTCTTCCCGCGCTAGAGATGCTGGTACGAGAGATTCCAAGCCCACCCGCCGAATTCCGCGTGTCCGGAGAGGCGCGGCGGCTTCGTCCCGATGTAGAACTGGCCGCCTTCCGCATAGCACAAGAGGCGCTTGCCAACGCTGTTCAGCACGCGGGCGCCAGCAAGATCACCGTAACCGTTTCCTTCGGCGAACGCGGATTGACCTTGTCGGTAGAGGACAACGGGATCGGATTCATCCCGCCGGATATTCCCGACACATTGACCCATCAGGGGCACTTCGGCCTTGTAGGCATGAGGGAAAGGGCCACGCTGTTGGGCGGGCGGCTGGAGATCCGCTCGGAACCCGGGCGGGGAACCCGCGTAACCGCGTGGTTTCCGGCAGGATAGCCGGCCCTTGGCGCCACCGCGCGCGCCGCAAGACTGCACCCTGATGGCCCGCTCCAGGCCCCGCCATTTTGCCTACACCTTCCCCCGCCACAATCCCCTGTTCGCGTCCCCAATAGCGAGTACAATGAGAACGTAAACACATTCCACAACTTGGGGAGGAAACAAAAACATGAGAGTCAGATGGATTGCTCTTGCCACCATCGGCATCACCGCTGCGCTTGTGCTGGTTCTGATGGGGGCCGCATGGTATATCGGGAGCCGCAACATTGCCCAGGCCCAGGGGCCGCAAGGCTGGTTCGGCGGATGGGGCATGATGGGGCGTTTCTTCGGCACCGGCCCGGCCGCCACGGGAACGCCCGCGCCTCAAGGCCCGCAGTCAGGGGCCTGGGGACCGATGGGCATGATGGGCCGGTATTATGGCGCCTCGGGTGGGACATTCGCAATGCCCTGCATCGGAGGGTTTCTCACGCCTGCCAATCCCAACGGTCAGCCGATCACGATCGCACAGGCCCAGGAGGCAGTGGAGAAATACATCGCCGGCCTGGGTTACAGTAACCTGGAGGTGGACGAGGTGATGGAGTTCACCCAGAACTTCTACGCCATCGTCAAGGAGAGCGACACGGGCATCGGCGCCATGGAATTGCTGGTGGACAAGTATTCGGGGGTCGTGGGGCCAGAGTACGGGCCGAACATGATGTGGAACGCCAAGTACGGGATGCACCGTGCGGGCGTAGCCCCGTGCTGCTCCTGGGGGAGCGCCGCCTCGGGTACCATGACGGTAACGCCGGACGAAGCCCTGGCGATCGCGCAGCGCTGGCTGGACACCTACCGCCCGGGCACCAGCGTGGAGTCGCACGCAGACGCGTTCTACGGCTACTACACTGTCCACACAATGAAGGACGGCAAGGTCAATGGCATGTTGAGCGTGCACGGCGCCACCGGCCAGGTCTGGTATCACAACTGGCATGGCGATTTCATCCAAATGATCGGCGAAGAGTCGTAGCCGCGCACCGCCAGACACAAGAAACCGAAAAGCATCCGTGGCCGTAAAGGCTACGGATGCTTTTTCGTTGATTCATGGGCGTCCCATCGCGCCAGGCGGCAAAGGTCCCCGGTCTCCAGCCCGCAGGGCTTCGCACCCCCCAGGGCACGCGCCCCGTCCCCTCTCCCGGCGGGAGAGGGCTAGGGTGAGGGATACCGCGTAGCGATCAACCCCACGCCGACGCCGCAAAGCCCCTCCGCGACTACCCCCAGCCCGCAAGGGTGTCCCCGCGCTGGCAGCGCCAGTATGAAGACGGAACCCCCACAAGACGGGCCGGAGAAGGCGAGGGGCGCTCCCCAACGGCCCACCAGGACATCACCGCAGGGCCGCGGACAGGGCTGCCCGCACAGGCTCCGACGCCTGCGTGGCTACACCCTCCTCTACGATCTGGCCGTCCAGGATGTTGACCACCCGCCCCGCAAAGGCCGCCGCCTGCGGGTCGTGGGTTACCATCACGACCGTCTGTCCGGCGCGGTTCAGGTCGCGCAGCAGACTCAGTACCTGGGCGCCGGTCGCCCGGTCCAGGCTCCCCGTAGGCTCATCGGCGAGCAGGATGGGCGGGTGGTTGACCAGCGCCCGCGCTACCGCCACGCGCCCCTGTTCCCCACCGGACAACTGCGAAGGGAGACGGCGCTCTTTCCCGCTCAAACCCACCCGTGCCAGGACCTGATAGGCTCGGGCCATCTTCTCGCTGCGGGGAATCGGGGCTATGGCCATGGCCAGCAGGACATTCTCCAGTGCGGTCAGATAGGGCAACAACTGTAGTTGCTGGAAGACGAATCCTATGTACTCATGGCGGAAATCGGCCTGTTGTTCGGTGGACAGGCTGTACACGTCAATGCCATCCACGAGCACACGGCCGGAAGTAGGCGAGTTCATGCCGCCCACAACAGTGAGCAGCGTGCTCTTGCCTGACCCTGACGGGCCCATGAGAGCCACGAATTCCCCTTCCGCAATCTTCAGGTTCACCTCGCGCAGGGCGACAACTGGAGCGCCAGCAGAATTGTAGACCTTGCTCACGCGGTGAAGTTCAATCATGGGATATTCTCCTGTGTGCCATAGTCTATGCGCGTGCCAGGGCCACTACAGCGACCGCAGGGCAACCGTCGGGTCCACGCGCGTGGCCTGCATGGCCGGGTATAGGCTGGCCGATAGCCCCACTGCCAGGGCACATGCCACCGCCAACAGGCCGATCACGGGATTCCACGGCACCGGCGCGCTCACGTTTGCCAATCGCGGAGCCGCCAGGACAGCCGACCCCATGCCGGCCAGCCACCCCAGCATGCCGCCTGCGAGGCTCAACAGCGCCGCCTCGCCGAGGATGACCCCCGCCACATGCCGCTGACGGAACCCTAACGCTCGGAACAGCCCGATTTCCTGCCGCCTCTCGGCCACCGCGCCCAGCATGGTCGTGAGCACGACCAGCGCACCGATGATGATCACCACGACCGATGTGGCCGCCGCAAAGCGTTCCAACTGCCCCACCGTCTCCATGCGTAGGGCGACCGCCTGTCGCAGCGCGGTTACACGAGCCTGGGGCAACACCTGTCCAATCTGCTCCACGATGTCCTCAATCGGGCATGCCGTGCACAGCGCCGCCACCTCCACCAGGCTGACTGCGTCAGGGCTGCCCAATGCCTGCTGGGCTTCGGATAGGTCCACAAACAGGATATCGTCATCCTGGGAGCCATTTTCAGCGAGCACGCCCGCTATACGGAATCTTCTCCCATTTATGTCAACTTCATCGCCCGGTTGAACGGACAGGCCCTGGGCCAACCTGGCCCCCACCAACGCATCTTCCGGCTCCGTTGGTTGCATCCCCTGCTCCACGCTCCACCAGCGTTTGAGCCGTAACTCATCCGCAAAGCGCACGCCAGCCATGAGCACCTGACGCCCTCCGAGCGAGACCGCCCCCAGCAGTTTGGGCGCCACCACGCTGATGTTTGCCGCATTCTTGATGCTCCCGATGCGCTCCACGTCAGCCATGGTCAGAGACGCCACGTCATAGGCCGCCGAGGCCACGGTGATGCCGCCGTACGATAGCGCCAAGTCGTTGGCCTTGGGCACGACCACAATATTGGCCCCGAACTCGTCCATCTTCACTGCCACGTCCGCCTGCATGGCTTGGGTGATGGCCATAAGCGCCACGGCAGTGGCGACGCCGATGGCCAGCCCGATCACCAGGAGCATCATGCGGCCCTTCCGCCGCCACAGATTCTTCAGCGCAACGTCAATCAGTCTCACTTGCACACTCCCCTGGCACATCCTGCACGATAGAGGCCCCGCCGCTTAGAAGTACTTGACCCCCGCGGCCAGGTCTTCGGCGCGGATCAGCAGCGTGTCGCTATCTACCGAGCGATCTAGCGGCGCGGGGTTGCAGCCGCCCTGCACGACGTTGATCTGATTGGCAGGGAAACGCCGTCCGCAGTTGTTGCACACGACCTCATCGCCTTCCTGGCGATAGCCTTTCCTGTACGGATAGCACACGTCGCAGGCGTTGAAGGCCGCGCGCACGGTCCCATCCGCGCTCTTCAGGATGAAGAATTCCACAGGCTTGCCGTTGTGCACGTAGGTGTAGTAGTGGGCCTTGCCGTCGTCAAAGGTTGCAAGCGGCAAGCGAACGGCCCCGTTCTCCGCCTGCACCACTGGATACGGCGCGTGTCCAACCGTCGCGGCCCTGACCGACGGCGACGACGGCTGCGACGACTGTCCGGTGGCCGCAGACGGGCCGGCAAGGCCGGTGTCTGCGGCGGGGGATTTGCCCAGAGCAAGCGCCATTCCTACAGCAACCAGCAGGACGAGCGCGGCCCCCAGAACGAAAACAACAGGAGACCTGCGGTGAGGCTTCTCACTGGGCTTGGGTTGAAAACGCGCCCGCTTTCGGTCGCGGGCAGTACCAGGGTGGACTGTCTTCTGATTCACGAGATTCCTCCGATATCCGCAAGAGTTACCTTGATGATTATACCCGGATGAGCGCGACGGTGGGAGCGCACAATGGCGCGCCCCCCATGCGCCATTTGGCGGGGATAGGGACAGCCGCCACGTGTGGTATAATCGGCGCAACAAATCCCGACACGGAGGCAAACCGATGAACCCCCAACTGCTTGCTCTGTTCACCGCCATTGCGTGGGGCGTGGGTGGCTTCTTTGAGAAAAAGGGGCTTCACCTGGGCAACCTGTCGCCCCAGGTGGGCATCACCATCCGCACCGCCGTCGCGCTCATCATCCTCGGCGCGGCCAGCGCATCCCAGTGGAAAACCATCGCCCAGGCAGGCGCCAAACCCCTCCTGATGATGGCGCTCGGGGGCGGCGTGCTGGCAGGCGCCGTGGGAATGCTGTGCTTCTACGCCGCCATCAAGGGCGCGCCGCTGGGCCGCGTGATGCCCATCGCCTTCACATCGCCCCTCTTCGGCGCGCTCATGGGCATCCTCTTCGGCGGCGAGCCGCTCACGTGGAAGACCGCCCTGGGGATGCTCCTGACCATCGGCGGCATTGTAACGCTGACCATAGGCTAGGCGACGAGGGGCGCGGCCGAGCGGCGGATTTTTGCACATGCGGCCATTCTGCTGTATAATGGCGTCAGCAGTGTGGGCGGTTAGCTCAGTCGGCCAGAGCGCCACGTTGACATCGTGGAGGTCGTAGGTTCGAGCCCTATACCGCCCACCACAAGCCCCCGAGGCACCATCCTCGGGGGCTTTTCGTTTACGGTGCCGGGCCCAGTTCGCGCTGGCACAGGATGGCGGGATGCTCCTGAAACCCTGCCTTGCGGTACAGGGCTCGGGCGGCCGCATTCTCGGGCCGGACCAGCAACCGCACCCCGGCCAGGCCCAGTTCCCGGCTCAACTCCGCCGCGTGGTTCAGCAGCGCCATCGCCACGCCCTTGCGCCGGTGCGCCGGATGGACGAACAACTCGTCCACGTACAGGTGGCCGCGGCGCGAGTCGGCCTTGGGGATGCGACACACGTGGGCGAACCCCGCCGGCTCACCGCCCACGCGGGCCAGCAGCACCCAGAAGCCATCGCCACGCAGGAAGTCCCAGGCGCGGCGCGCTTCCTCCGCCCCCGCGCGCACCTCGGCAGGCGCGGCGCCGGCCTCACATGCCTCCCACAGCGCCACCAGGTCGTCCCAGTCCGCCGCCGTAGCCTGCCCCACCGTGATGTCGCTCATCGTGCACCTCCGCAGCCAGAAACATAGCGGAACGCCCACAGATTGGCAACTCGCCCCGCCCCTGAGAGAGCACGCAGGGCGGCTTTCCATCGCCGCCCGCCCCCTCGCCCCGCTCGCGGGATAAGAGACCCCAAAGTAGGGCGGCTTTCCATAGCCGCCCGTCCCCTCGCCCCGCTCGCGGGATAAGAGACCCCAAAGGTCTCGCAGACCTTTGGGGTCTTCTCAATCCCCTCGCCCCGCAACGCGGGGAGAGGGCCAGGGTGAGGGGTGGCCTAGGGCACGCAGGGCGGCTTTCCATCGCCGCCCGTCCCCTCGCCCCGCTCGCAGGATAAGAGACCCCAAAGGTCTCGCAGACCTTTGGGGTCTTCTCAATCCCCTCGCCCCGCAACGCGGGGAGAGGGCCAGGGTGAGGGGTGGCCTAGGGCACGCAGGGCGGCTTTCCATCGCCGCCCGTCCCCTCGCCCCGCTCGCAGGATAAGAGACCCCAAAGGTCTCGCAGACCTTTGGGGTCTTCTCAATCCCCTCGCCCCGCAACGCAGGGAGAGGGTTAGGGTGAGGGGCCCGGTACGGAAACCCGACCTACGATGGGCCAGCACGCAGTCAGGCGATGAGCAAAAGCCAAATGGACGTTGCAAAATTGCACACCCTAGAGTATAATGTATCGCAATGAAGATACGCTCTGCGGCCGGGCCGTAGAGACGCGCTCGGCAAGCGCCGAGTCCGCGTGCAAGTCATTGAGGAGTCAGACGCCGATGAAAAGGTTGAGAACCTCCGCGTGGCTGGGCTTGTGGATTGTGCTGGTGCTTGTGCTCGCGATCTCCCCCGGCCTGGCCGGCAGGGGCGCATCCGCGGTATGGGCGGCCGCGCAGGATACCGAAACCCTCACGCCGACAGAGACGCCCACCGACACGGCGACGGAAACGCCAACGGCCATGCCCACCGACACCGCCACGCCCGAACCGACGGCCACGTCCACCCACACGCCCGCGCCTACCCAGACGCCCACGCGCACGGTCGCCCCCTCGCCGACGAACACCAGCGCGCCGACGAACACGCCCACGCGCACCCGCACGCCGACCGCCGCGCCCACGGCCACCGCGACGCGCACGTCCATCCCGTCGGCCACGGCGACGCCGCTTCGCCTGCCCGACTACGTCATCACCGGCATCCGCACCGACCCCGCGATCCCGTACCTGAACGAACCGTGCACGGTCATCGTCAACATCACCAACAAGGGCGCCGCGCCGTCGTACACCATCACGTGGGTGGCGCTCTTCAAGAACTCCGAGACCACGCCCTACCAGCAGATGCCCGTGTACCCGATTGCGGTCAACGCGACGCAAATCGTGTCCTTCACGCTGACCTTCGCCTCGCCCGACCAGGCGGGCTATCACTATCTCTTCGTCAAGGCCGACTACACCAACGCCCTGACGGAATCCAACGAGGACAACAACCGCGACTTCATCTATGTGCGCGTGCTCCCGCAGCCGACGGCCACACCGACGCCCACCATCACGCCGACCCCATCGCGCACGCCCACGCCCACCGACACCGCCACGGCAACGCCCACGCGGACATGGACGCCCACGCGCACCCCGACGCCGACGCTCACGCTGCTGCCGACGCCAACATCCGGGCTCACGCCTTCGCCCACATTCCCGTTTGAGATGCCGACAGAACCGCCCACGCAGACGCCGACGACGGCGGCCCTCGCCACGGCCACGCCCACGCGCACCCCATTGCGCCCGCAGGGTTCGCCGACCCCACCGCCTGCGACGCCATCGCCGACGCCGTCCGGCGGGGCCGAGAAGCCCTGGGGCATCATCTCCGTGGTCGTGGGAGTCTTCCTGGGCCTGCTGCTTGTCGGCGGCGGCATCCTCGCCCTGGCCCCGCGCCTGCAGGCGAAAGACGGTTCGGGCGGGCCGGGCGCAGGCCCCGCGAACCCGGGCGAGCCTGCGGCGGGCATCGGGCAGCGCATCGCGGGGTGGTTGGAGCGCATCGGGCTGCGCAGGGGCGGCCCCGATGACCACCCCGGCGGCCCAACGCCGGCCTAGGGAGCCACAAGGACCCTATGAAGCCCGGTGCCATCTGCCGCCGCCCCAGCCGCCGATACTTTGACGTTGCGGCCTGCGCCCTCATCGTCGCGGCGCTGGCCCTGCTTTCCGCGTGCGCGTCCCCCAGCGCCACGACCATCACCATCGTGGCCGATGGCGAGGAGCGGGTCTTCAGCACGACCGCCGCGACCGTCAACCAGGCGCTCAAGGAAGCGGGCGTCGCGCTGGGCGCGCTGGATCGCGTGTCGCCGCCCTCGTGGACGGCCATCGCGCCTGGGCTTCGCATCGTCGTCGTGCGCGTTACCGAGGAGATGCTCACCCAGACCCAGCCCATCCCCTACGCGCGCAAGATCATCCACGACGAGGCGCTGCCCGCCGGCGAACACCGGCTCATCCAGGCGGGCAAGGAAGGCGTGGAGGAACTCACCTACCGCATCGTGCGCGAAGACGGCGTAGAGGTGAGCCGAAACTTGGTGAAACGCGCCACCGCTGTCGCGCCGGTGGATGAAATTCTCGTCGTGGGTTCCAAAGGCTCGCTGCCCGCCGTGGCGTTCAAGGGCACCATCGCCTACATCTCCAGCCGCAACGCCTGGATCATGCGCGAGAACAGCGAGGGGCGCAGGCCCCTGACCTCGGAGGGCGACCTGGACCGCCAGGTCTTCAGCCTGTCCCGCGATGGGAAACTGCTCCTGTACTCCCGCGCGAACCCCAAGGGGGATGATCCCGTGTTCAACTCGCTGTGGGTCATCACCACCACCGTCAAGGGCGAATCCCCGTCGCCGCTTGGCATTGACAACGTCCTCTGGGCCGACTGGTCGCCCGCGGGCGATGCCATCGCCTTCTCCACGGGCGAGCGGGCCGCGGGTATTCCGGGATGGAAGGCCCGCAACGACCTGTGGATCGCCCGCGCGCCGACGTTCACGCCGACACAGGTTCTATCGCCCACGGCTAACATCTACTATCCCTGGTGGGGCACCACCTACGTTTGGGCGCCCGACGGCACGAAACTCGCCTACGCCAACGCCGGCGAGGTCGGCGTGGTGGACGTGAGCGCCGGCGCGCGAAAGCGGCTGGTGCAGTTCGCGCCCTTTGACTCGCAGAGTACCTGGGTCTGGGTGCCGGGGGTCTCCTGGTCGCCCGACAGCCGATTCCTCGCGACGGTTGTTCACGGGTACGCGGGCACCGGCATCCCCGAAGAAAGCCCGCTCTTTGACCTCTGGATTCTGTCGGCCGACGGCGCCATGGTGGTGCCTGTGGCCCGCGACGTGGGCATGTGGGCCAATCCCGCGTGGTCGCCGTGGACGGACGAACCCGAGACGCAGAACGTGATCCTCTTCGGCGTCGCGGAGAACCCGACCCACTCGCAACTGTCGCTGTACGAACTGCACATCATGGACCGCGACGGCAGCAACCGACGCAAAATCTTCCCTCCGCCCGGCGAGCGCGGCGTGGACACGGTAGAAACCGCATGGTCGCCCGACGGCCAGGCCGCCGCTCTGGTCTTACAGGGCGACCTGTACCTGCTGGACCCCGCATCCGGCCAGGTGCAGCAGTTGACGGCCGACGGGAACAGCAGCCATGTCCGCTGGGCCAAGTAGGAATCTCACCGGAAGCAGGAATCTCGCATGAGGGGAATATCGCGCACCGAACGGATTCTGGGCGTGGCCGCGCTGGGAGCGATGGCCCTGCTCGCCATCGTCCTGGCGGTTACGGCCCCCGCGCGCCCGACCGAGCCGGCATGTCTCCCCGACCGCCACGCCATCCCGTCGGGCGTGGGCGTGAACGTGCAGTTGCAGGGCCTTCCCGCCCAGGCGATAGCCCAACAATTGGACGGGGTGAAGGCGGCAGGGTTCACCTGGATTCGTCAGCGGATGTCGTGGGCCGACACGGAGCCGACGCCCGGGCAACTGGCCTGGGACGCCTGGGATGCCATCGTGGACGGCGCGGCCAGCCGAGGGCTTCAGGTCATCCTCGTCCTGGAAGACGCGCCCGCCTGGGCCAAGGCTCCCAAGGATGTGCCCTTCGCCGGAGCGCCGCCCCGCGATCCGGATACGTTCGCGCGCTTCGCCGAACAGGTCGCCGCGCGCTTCCAGGGCAAGGTGGCCGCCTACCAGGTCTGGGACGAGCCGAACCTGGGCGCGCATTGGGGGAGCGATGGCGTGAACCCCGCCGCCTACGCGGCGCTCCTCGGCGCCGGCTACAGGGGCATTCGCCGCGGCGACGCCGATGCCGTGGTGCTGGCGGCAGGCCTGGCCCCCACAACGGAACGCAGCCCGGCGAACCTGAACGACCTGGATTTTCTGCGAGGCCTATACGCCGCGGGAGCGGGCCCGTTCTTTGACGCCCTGGCCTACAAGCCCTACGGCTTCTGGAGCGACCCCGACACCGCCGCGGACCCGAACGTTACGAACTTCGCCCGCGCCGAACTCATCTACGACATCCTGTGCGAGAACGGCGACGGACACAAAGGCATCTGGGCGGTGGAATTCGGCTGGAACGCCCTGCCCGACAACTGGACGGGCAAACCCTCGCCGTGGGGCACGGATCGGGCCGAGCGGCAGGAGGCCCGTTCCGTCCTGGCCGTGCGGCGCGCGCGGGCCCAGTGGCCGTGGATGGGCCCCATGATCTGGGCCGCGTTCCGTCCGCAGGCCCCCGCCGATGATCCCGTGTGGGGGTTCGCGCTCGTGTCGCCCGACGGCCAGGCGCGGGCCTTCGCGCGCGAGTTGGGCGCGCTCTCGGCCCTGCACTACACAGGCCCCGGCCGCTACGAGGCCTCGCCATCCGCCGCCACGTGGCTGGGCGACTGGCGGTTTTCGCCCCTGGGCGCCGACATCGGCAAGACGGGCGACGCCGTTGAGATTCCGTTCACCGGCACAAGGATTGACCTGCACCTCCGGCCCGGCGACTACTGGGCCGTGCTCTACGCCACGGTAGACGGCGCGCCCGCGAACCGCTTGCCCAAGACCGCCGACGGCAAGGCGTACATCGTGCTGTACGACCCCGCCAACCAGCCCGCCACGGTTACGGTCGCCAGCCACCTGGACAACGGTCATCACATCCTGCGCCTGGAAGCCGAGGGCGGCTGGGGGCAGTGGGCCCTCGCGGGGTGGTCCGTCCTGCGCGAGGAGCATGGGCATCTGCCCGTGTGGCTGCTGGCGATTCCGGCGGCCGTGCTCGCGTTCGTCCTGTTCGGGAGCGCCCTGTGGTGGGCGCGGGTGGTGTACCGATGGGTGGAACGGGCGCGCTGGCTCCACGGAAAGGTGTTCGCCCTGGGCATAGCCATCGGCGTGGCGCTGTTTCTGTGGCGCGGGCCAGCCTGGCTGCCGCTGGTAGGGCTAGCTCTCCTCATCGTGTGCAGCATCGTGCGGCGCGACATCGCTCTGGGAGCCATCGCGGCATCCTTGCCGTTCTACCAGGTGTACGGCGCCGTCTTGGGGCGGCACGCCTCGCTAACGCTGGCGCTCTTGGCAACGGCCGTCATCGCCGCCATCTGCGACGGCTACCTGGTCTGGGTTGTGGAGGGGTCGCTGGGGCGGCGCGTGTACGGCCTGCGCTACACGTGGAAGCGGGTGCAAGACCGTTTCGCCGGCTGGTGGCGCAACCTGGACGCCATGGACTTCGCCGTCGTAGCCCTCGTGGTCGTTTCGGCGCTGTCCATCCCAGGCTCGCAGCGCACGGATGTCAGCGTGCGGGAATGGGTGCAGGTGGTCCTGGCGGCGGCCGTGTTCTACGCGCTCATCCACGCGCAGAAAGGCAGCCGCCCGGCCTGGATTCTGGTAGACTGGCTCACCGCAGGGGCAACGGCCGTGTCGCTCGTGGCCATAGTCCAGTTCATCACCGGCAGCGGCGTGATCACCGCCGAGGGCGTGTTGCGCGTGCGGGGGTTCTACGGCTCGCCCAACAACCTGGCGCTGTTCCTCGGGCGCACGCTCCCCATCGCGCTGTGCCTGGCTGCCTTCGGGCGCAGGCGGCAAATCGCCTACGGCCTTGCGGCCGTGCCCCAACTTGCGGCGGTGTTCCTCACGTTCTCCCGGGGGGCGCTCCTGTTGGGGATACCGGCGGCGCTGATCTTCATCGGGATCGTGCGGCGCGGCAAGACCCTCTGGGCCATGCTGGGCAGCGCCGCCGCGATCGTCGCCAGCCTGATCCCGCTGGCCGGCACGCAGCGGGTGGCCTCGCTCCTGCAAACCGGCCAGGGGACTACGTTCCTGCGGCTGAACCTGTGGCGGGCGGCCTGGAATATGATACGCGAGCACCCCTGGCGCGGCGTGGGGCTGGACAACTTCCTGTACGCCTACCGGTCGCGGTTCATCCTGCCCGTCGCCTGGGAAGAGCGCAACCTGTCGCACCCCCACAACTTCGTCCTGGACTGGTGGACGCGCCTGGGCATCCCAGGGCTGGCCATCCTGGCATGGCTGCTGGGCGTTTTCTTCGCAACTATCGTGCGCCTGTACCGTAGCCGCACCGACCGCACCCTGCGCGCCGTAACGCTTGGGCTGGCCGCCAGCATGATAGACGCCCTGGCGCACGGGCTGGTGGACAACATGTTCTTTCTCACCGACTTGGCGCTCGTATTCGCCCTCACCCTGGGAGTCGTGGGGCTTCTGAGACGGGAAAGGGGCGAATAGGAACGACCGGCAAGCGCCGGCTGCCCTGCACACAGCCGACGCCCTCGTGCTTGACAATGGCCGCCCCATGGGGCAATATACAGTTGTCGGGAATACCTGAGCAACGACAGGAGGGGGGAGAGTTGCAAGGGCCACAGGATTGGACGGCACCGTCCTACCGCACACTCCAGGAATTGGTAACAGATCGCATCCGCGAGGCCATCCTCCGAGGTTGGCTGAAGCCCGGCGAGCGGCTGGATCAGGCCGAAATCGCCGAGCGGTTCCAGGTGAGCCGCATGCCGGTGCGCGAGGCGTTGCGCACGCTGGAGGCCGAAGGTCTGGTGAAGTTCTACCCGCATCGCGGGGTGGAGGTCTGCGACCTGACGCCGGAGGAGATTGAGGAAATCTACCAGATTCGCAGCGCCCTGGAGGCCATGGCCATCCAACTGGCGGTGCCTCACTTCAACGAGGAGGCCGACCGCCAACTGTCGGCGCTCCTGCAAGAGATGGAAGAGGTCGCCGACGATCCGCCAACCTGGACGACGCTGAACTATCGGTTTCACCGGATGCTGTACGGGCTGTCGGGGCGGGCGCGGCTCTGCGCCATCATTGAGAGCCTGCGCAACACCGTGCAGCCCTACGTGGCCCGCGATGTCTCCCATCCCACGCGGGCGCGCCGCGCCATGGAGGAGCACCGCGAGATTCTGGCGGCGTGCCGCGCTGGCGACGCCACCCGTGCCGCGGAGTTGACCTCGCACCATTTGAAGCAGGTGTGCGACAGCCTGGTGGCCAGCATGCGCGGGCCGAAGGCGGAAGAAGCGTAGGGGGCGGCGACCGGTGGCGGGCCGCGTTTGACATCCCCCGCGTTCTGTGCGATAATGGCCTTGCCCGCACAAACGGCGGGCTTTGGAATCGCCATCCTTGGATAAGGAGGTGATGCCGATGGACAGTAGTAAGCGTACTGGCGCCGTAGCATCACCTCCCGTTGAGGGATAGGGCTACGGCGCACCAGAGAGCCTCTCCGCGGAGAGGCTCTCTGCGTTTCACGGTCGCGCGGAGAGAACACGACGGGCGCGCGGAGAGAACACGTAGGGCGGCTATCCCTAGCCGCCGCCCGCCCCCGCACCCCGCTTGCGGGCAGCACGTAGGGCGGCTTTCCCTAGCCGCCGCAGGTCAGGGTCGGGTATGGAAACCCGACCTACAGGTTGCCGGCAGAACAGTAGGGCGGCTATCCCTAGCCGCCACAGGTCAGGTCGGGTATGGAAACCCGACCTACAGGTTGGGCGCAGCACGTAGGGCGGCTATCTGCGTTTCACGGTCGCGCGGAGAGAACAGTAGGGCGGCTATCCCTAGCCGCCGCAGGTCAGGGTCGGGTATGGAAACCCGACCTACAGGTTGCGCGCAGCACGTAGGGCGGCTATCCCTAGCCGCCGCCCGCCCCCTCGCCCCGCCTCACGGGGAGAGGGCCAGGGTGAGGGGTAACCGACAACTGCGCTTGACAAATCCGCCGGTCTACAGTATAATTGTACATGAAGAATGTGCATCATGAGAGGAACATTATGGACATTTCGGTTGCCAAAGCGCGGCAGAGCCTGTCGCTCCTGCTCACCAAAGCCCGAACCCACCCCATCGTCATCAGCAGGCGCGGCAAGCCGGCGGGAGTGCTCATCTCGCCCGAAGAATGGGAGCAGTTGAGCCGCGTCCGCGCCTACCTGAACATGATGCGACTGGCCCAGACGCTGAGCGAAAGCAGCGCGGCTATGGAACTCCACCAAGCGTCGCGCGACGAACTGGAGGCGCGCGGATGATCGCCGACGCCAGCGTCATTCTGGCCGCCTTCTTCCCCGACGAGAATCAGCCCCAAGCCCAGAGGCTCCTCCGCGAGCACGCCATGGGACGGGTACGGGTGGCCGCGCCTGCGCTCCTGTTCTACGAACTCACCAATGCGGTAACGCTGGCCGTGCGGCGCCGGCGAATCGGGGAGACCGACGCCCAGGCCATCCTGGAGTCGGTTGAGGGGTTGGGGATTGAATTGTTGCCCATGGATTGGCGTCGGACGCTGGCGATGGCTTTACAGTTCGGCTGCACCGCCTACGATGCCGCCTACCTGGCCGCAGCCGACGCGCTGGGCGAGCCGTTGCTTACCAACGATCGGCGGCTGATCAGCACCGTGCAGGGCCAACTGGACTGGGTGCGCTACCTTGGGGATGTCCGCATCCCCTGATGTCCCCGCCCACGACGACCCCCTGCCAGCGCAAAGCCCCGTGCTGGCGAACGCTCATGGCGCAAACGCTATCGCCGTGCGCTCCAGGCCGCGCGCCGATTCCCACAGCCCCAGCGCCTTCAGCACCTCATCGGGCCTGCCCGTGCCCTGCGGCCCCGACTTGAGCCGCATGCCGAGGATATATCGCCCCTCATGCTGCCCCACGACCCACAGACGCTCCACCAGCGGCCGCAGATCGTAATGGGCGTCGCGGCCCTTTCGCTCGCGCTCGCGCACCACCGCCTCCTGCGCCAGGAACGCCCGCAGGTGCGCGTCCAAATCGGCGGCGGAACCCGGCCACTCCACTGCCGCCTGATAATCCACGGTGGCCGACAGCGACATCAGCGCCGGCTCCGTCAGGGCCACCTCCGCGACGGCGAAGATCTCCACCCCCAACGGGAGCACCGCATGGAGCCGTCGCATCACCTCGCCGGGCTCCAGCCGCGCCGTGAGGAAGAGGTCAACCTTCTCGGCGCGGCTCGTAACGCCGGTGGGCAGCGGGCAGGCCAGGGCAATCCGCGGCCTCGGGTTGAACCCCTGGGTGTGGGCGATGGGCAGGCCGGCGCGTCGGCAGGCCCGCTCCCAAAGGCGCAGCATGTCCAGGTGCGACACAAACCGCAGCGGCTCGCCCTTGACGTAGTCCAGGCGCAGGCGTTGCACGGCAGGCGCGTCTAGGGACATAGGGCCGTTCCTCCCGCCAGGGGCAACGTCGCGTTCACGCCGCACCCCACGCACCCCTCGCGGCAATCGGGGGTGGGCATCGCCGCGCGGCACCGCTCGGCTTCGCGCCACAGGAACTCCTTGCGCACGCCGATGTCAATGTGATCCCAGGGCAGCGCCTCCTCCCTGTCGCGCGGCCTGCGGCCGTAGAACTCGGGCGACAGCCCGCACTCGCGCCATGCCTGCTCCCACGCCTCGGGCCTGTAGGCATCGCCCCAGGCGTCAAATCGCGCGCCCAGTTGCCACGCCCGGTAGATGACGTCGGCCACCCGTCGGTCGCCGCGCGACAGCGCCGCCTCCAGCAGCGTCGTGCCCGGATCGTGCCACGAGAACTCCACGCCCTTGACGCGCAGGCCGCGCCGCAGAATCTCCAGGCGGCGGCGCAGCGTCTCGTCGTCCACCAGCGGCTCCCACTGGAACGGCGTGTGGGGCTTCGGGACGAAGGTCGCCACGCTCACCGAGACCTGGGCGCGGCCCCCGCGATGACGCCGCCCCACCGCCACCACCTTCTTTACCAGGTCGACGATGGCCTCCACGTCCTCGTCGGTTTCCGTGGGCTGGCCCACCATGAAGTACAGTTTGATGCGGTTCCAGCCAGTGCTGAAGGCGGCCTCGGCGGTGCGCAGCAAATCTTCCTCCGAGACCTTCTTGTTGATGGCGTCGCGCAGCCGCTGGCTTCCGGCCTCCGGCGCAAACGTAAGCCCCGTCTTGCGCGTGGTCTGCACCATCTCGGCCAGGCGCACCGAGAAGGCATCGGCGCGCAAACTGGGCAGCGAGATGGACACGCCCCTCGGCGCGCAGCGTTCCGCGAGGGCGCGCACCACCTCCTCAATATGGCTGTGGTCGCTGGAACTCAACGACACCAGCGAGATTTCCTCATGGCCTGTGGCAAGCAGCATCTCGTCGGCCGCGCGGACGATTTCGTCCACCGTCCGCTCGCGCACCGGCCGGTAGATGGTGCTCGCCTGGCAGAATCGGCAGCCCTGGGTGCACCCGCGCTGAATCTCCAGCATGGCGCGGTCGTGCACGGCCTGGATGTACGGCACGATGAGGCGCGTCGGCGGCGGGGGCAGCGCGGGTACGACGCGCTTCACGACGCGCGCCGGCGCCTCGGGCACCAGCGGAACCGTGCGTCGCAGCCGCCCCTCCGCGTCGTATTCGGCCGCGTAGAACGAGGGCACGTAGATGCCGCCAATGCGCGCAGCCTGGCGCAGAAAGTCGGCCTTCGGGCGTGGCCCCGCCGCTCCGCCGCTCTGCTTCCAATCGGCGTAGAGGCGCACCAGTTCCAGCAGCACCTCCTCACCCTCGCCGATGACGAACAGGTCAAAGAACGCGGCCATCGGCTCGGGGTTGTACGCCCCGCTCCCGCCCGCGATGACCAGCGGGTCCTCCGCGCGGCGCTCCGCGGCCAGCGGCGCCAGCCCGCCCAGCGACAGAATGGTCAGCGCGTTGGTATAGTTCAGTTCGTAGGGCAGGCTAATGCCCACGATGTCAAAATCCGTGAGCGCATGGCGCGTCTCCAGCGAATACAGCGGCAGGCGTGCCTCGCGCAGGCGCGCCTCCATGTCCAGCCAGGGGGCGTACACCCTCTCGCACAGGATGTCGGGCTGGCGGTTCAGGATGTCGTACAGGATCATCAGCCCCAGGTTGGACATGCCGATCTCGTAGGTATCGGGATAGGCCAGCGCCACCTTGACCGGCGTGGACGCCCAGTCCTTCACAACGCTGTTCCACTCGCCGCCGGTGTACCGGCCCGGCTTTTCCACATCGCGCAGAATGACTTCCAAATCGGACACCATGCTCATGCGAAAACCCAGATGTCTCCCCGAAGAGAAACGGTTTGCGGCAATCGGCGCGGCTAGGCGAAGTCCAGTTTCCTGTGCCTGAGCGCCACGCTCTGGACCAACCCCAGCCCCAGCAGCAGCGACAGGAGGGCGTTGTTCCCGAAACTGATGAAGGGCAACGGGATACCCGTGGCCGGAACCAGGGCCATATTCATCGCGATATTCACCGCGGCCTGCACGAAGATATAGACGGCCATGCCCACGGCGATGAGTTCGCCAAACCGATCGCGCGCGACCCCCGCCACCCGCAGCAGCCGCCACAGCAGCAGGCCGAGAAGCGCGAACAGCACCAGCGCGCCGACAAACCCCATCTCCTCGGCCAGCACCGAAAAGATAAAATCTGTGTGGCGGACGCGCAGGAAGTGCAACTGGCTCTGCGTGCCGCTGGCGAACCCCTTGCCCAACCAGCCGCCCGACCCGATGGCGATCATGGCCTGGCCCACGTTGTAGCCCGTGCCCTGCGGGTCGGCAGAAGGGTTGAGGAACGCCAGCACGCGCAGGCGCTGGTAGTCGTGCAGCGAGTACCACACAGCGGGAGCCGCGACGAGGCCCAGGCCCCCCAGCGCCCCCACGTAGGCCATGTTCACGCCCGCGATGGCGGCCATCCCCAGCCAGATGGCCCCCAGGAGCAACGCCGTGCTCAAGTCGGGCTGAAGGTAGATGAGAATCATCGGCAGGAGCGTCGCGCCCAGGGAGACCAGAAACACCCGCCCCGACTTGATGTCGTCGCTGTTCTCCGAGAAGTAGCGGGCCAGGAAGATGACCAGGCCGAGTTTCGCGAATTCCGACGGCTGGAACAGCATGAACCCCAGGTCAATCCACCGCTGCGCGCCATGCGTAATGCGCCCGATGACCAGCACCGCCACCAGCGCGGCGATGACCAGGCCGTAGATGGCGCCCGTGATCGGCTCCAGCAGGCCGTAGTCCACCGTGGCCAGCCCCAACATCAGCGCCAGCCCGATGGCAATAAAGATGGCCTGGCGGCGTGTGCTGTCCTCCAGGCCCTCGGTGTTGCGGGTTGCGCTGTACACCATGGCCAGCCCCATCGCCAACAGGAGAATCAGGGCGGCCATCAGCCAGAAGTCAAAATGTCGCCACCTGAGTTTACCCACTCCGCTTGCGCGCACCCCTTTCCCGAAGCGGCATATCCACGATGAGCCGCTTGTTCTGCGTCAGCGTGATCTGAAGCCCTTCGCGGTCAATGTCCAGGTACTTGGAGATGCTGGCGACCAAATCGTCCTTGATGCGCTCCAGGAGTTCAGGCGACAACTTGACGCGGTCGTGTATCAGCACCAACTGCAGGCGTTCCTTCGCAACCTGGCTGCTGGTGGGCTGCTTTCGTCTGAAGAGTTTGGCTATGGCGCTCATCCCTTCCCCCTCTTTTGGTTTGCGCTCCGTGCCGACTGGGCCGGGCGAGGTGGCCGGACACGTCTGAACAATGCGCTAGTCGCCGCCGCGAATCATCTTCGCCAGGCGCGAGAACAACCCGCCTTCGGGCGCAGGCTGATACACCGGGATGTCCTCGCCCATGATGCGGCGAGCGATGTTGTCCAGCGCCTGCGCGGCCGGAGACCGCCCGTCCAACACAACGGGCGTCCCTCGGTTCGTGGAGATCACGATGGCCTCGTCCTCCGGAATGATGCCCAGCAACTTGATGGCCAGAATCTCCACCACATCCTCGGTGCTCAACATATCGCCGCGCCGCACCATATCGGGCTTCAGGCGGTTGATGATGAGCGATCCGGGGCCTTTCTCCTGCGCTTCTATCAGGCCGATGATGCGGTCGGCATCGCGCACGGCCGAGACCTCAGGCGTCGTTACGATGATGACCTCGTCGGCGCCCGCCACCGCATTCTGGAAGCCCTGCTCAATCCCTGCCGGCGAGTCTATGAGCGCGTAATCAAACTCGCGACGGAGTTGCTCGCAGACCTGGATCATGTCCGCCGGGCTGACCGCGGTCTTGTCGCGGGTCTGGGCAGCAGGGAGCAGGTACAACTCGTTGACGCGGCGGTCGCGGATGAGCGCCTGCCGCAGGCGGCACACCCCCTCCACCACATCCACCAGGTCGTACACAATGCGGTTCTCCAGGCCCATGACGACGTCCAGGTTTCGCAGGCCAATGTCCGCGTCCACCACGGCGACGCGCTGACCGCGCTGGGCCAGCGCCATGCCGAGGTTCGCGGTTACGGTGGTCTTCCCAACGCCGCCTTTCCCAGAGGTTATGGTAATCACTTTGCCCGGCATGCTCGGATTCTCCTTTCCGAATCTCACGGCTCCCAGGGTTCGGCCACGATCTCCGTACCCCGCACACGCGCCATTTCAGGGCGCACCCTCTGTTTTGTCTTGTTGGCCTCGGGAGAGCGCGCAACGTTGCCGCTAATCCGCAACTGCATGGGCTGCAACTGCAGGGCGCACACCACCGCCGAATCGTCGCCCATGGCGCCCGCATGAACCGTGCCCCGCAACTTGCCCCAGACGATGATGTCGCCGCCCGCCACGATTTCGGCCCCCGGATTCACATCGCCCACCACCACCACATGCCCAGGGTAGCGAACGCTCTGGCCGGAACGCAGCGTCCGCCGAACGATGACGGCAGGCTCCTGCCCCGCCTCCAAATCCGAGGGAGCCTCCTCCGGCGGAGACGCCGATGCCAGGCCCAGTTCCCGCGCGGCGGCCCGCGTCATGGGCGACTGACTGATGACCGCCCAGACGGTAATGCCGAGTTCGCCCAGCACGCTGCACACCTGCTGCAAATCCGCGAGCGTCATGGGGCGGCTGCCCACGGCCAGCGCCACCTTGCCGCCCTGGAAGAACGCAGGCGAACGATTCAACTGCGCGCGAAGGTCGGCCAACAGCAAGGGAAGGTCGCCCGCGCCCAGGCTCACCAGAAGCCCGTCGCGCGTGCCTTTGATTTTGACGCCGTTCGCCATAGTCCACCCCGATTCTGGGCGATGCTCTCGCGCGGCCGATGAGCCGAGATATTTGCTATAGAGTAGCAATAGTCTTGCGAAAAGTCAAGTGGCACACAAAAGCATCTTTCCCCTCGCCCAGTTCTTGCCATTTGTCCCGCCCGCCAAACGCCGATATAATGGGTCTCGGTTTTCGCAGCGTGCGATCAGGCAATCGGGGAGTCGCTTCATGGACACCTTCTTGCAAACCCTGCTGGAACTCGCCCTCATCGTCTTTGCGGCCAAGGCGGCGGGCTATCTGAGCGTTCGGCTTGGCCAGCCGGCGGTCCTGGGCGAATTGGTCGTGGGCCTGCTGCTAGGCCCGTCGCTGCTGAACATGGGCCACTGGCCCCTCTTCGGAAGCGAGCAACTGAGGGAGATCATCTCCATCCTCGCGCATCTAGGCGTGATCTTCCTGATGTTTGTGGCGGGGCTTGAGGTGGACTTGGGCATGATGGCCCAGACGGGGCGCATCGCCGTGATCGCCGGCGTCAGCGGGGTGATCGCGCCCGTTGTCCTCGGGGCGCTGGTAACCTGGCCCTTCGGCTACGACCTCCAGCACGGGTTGTTCACGGGCCTGGTGCTCGCGGCCACCAGCGTGAGCATCTCGGCCCAGACGCTCATGGAACTGGGCGTGCTTCGTAGCCGCGTGGGCATGGCCCTGCTGGGGGCCGCCGTCGTGGATGACGTGCTCGTGATCCTCCTGCTGTCGGCGTTCATCGCCGTGGCGGGAGGCAACGGGGGCTTTCTCGCCATCGTGTGGGTACTCGTGAAGATGATTTTGTTCCTGGCCATCGCCCTTCTCCTGGGCATCCTGGTCGTCCCCAGGCTCACGAACATCGTCGGCCACTTGCCCATCAGCGAGGGGGTCATGAGCCTTGCGATCGTGGTAACGTTCGTGTACGCGTGGGCGGCGGAGGCGCTGGGGGGCATCGCCGCCATCACCGGCGCGTTCCTCGCGGGCGTCATCTTCGGCCGCACCTCTGCGCGCAAGGTCATTGAGGGCAAGGTGCGCGCCATCGCCTACTCGTGGCTGGTGCCCATCTTCTTCGTGAGCATCGGCCTGCAAACCGACGTGCGCACGTTGGGAGCGACGGGCATCCCGATTGCTCTTGCCATCGTGGGCGTGGCCCTGATCTCCAAGGTCATCGGCTGCGGGAGCGGCGCCGTCGTCGCGGGGTGCACCCCAGGCGAGGCGCTGCGCCTTGGCGTAGGCATGACATCGCGCGGCGAGGTTGGCCTCATTGTGGCGTCTGTGGGGCTGAGCACCGGCCTCATCACCGACGCCGTCTTCGCCAGCGCCGTGCTGATGGTGCTGGTAACTACCCTGATTACGCCCATCGCGCTGCGGGCGCTGTATCCCAGGAGAGCCAGGGCGGGCGAGCAGGCGCAGGTCGCAGTAGAAACCCCAAAGGCGTGAGGACGAGTTTCGCGGTACGTGAGCAGGAGGTAGCCCCATGGCACAACTGTTAGTGCTGGTACTGGACAATCTGAAGCAGTGCCCTGCCGTCCTGGACGCATGGGAAGAGGCGGGCGTGGGCGGCGTAACCATCCTGGAGAGCAGCGGCTTGGGGCGGCTGCGGGGCATCGTCAGCGACGATCTGCCGCTGATGCCCTCGCTGCGCGACCTCTTCGCAACCCGCGAGTTCCAGCATCGGACGCTGTTCACCGTCGTTGATGACGATGCGACCCTGGAGCGCGTCATCGCCGCCACCGAGAAGATCATCGGAGACCTGAACGAGCCGCACACCGGCCTGCTGTTCGTGGTGCCGGTCAGCCGCGTCCTCGGACTGCACAAGCGCAGACAGAACAGATAGGCTGCGGCCCACCTACCCCCACACGCAAACAGGCCAGGCGGTTTTCCCGTCTGGCCTGCGCGTTTTTCGCAGCCGTAGCGCCTGGAACCGTATCGCGGGCGCGCTAGTTGATGATGGTCAGCGTGCAGTCCTCCGTTACGTAAATCCAGTATCCCCACCCTGGCGCAATCTGCGTCAGCGAGTTGGCCCACGGCGGGATGGCCGTGTTGTAGCGTTTCCACGCAGTGGGCTCGCCCGCCTCGTAGCGCAGCACCTGGGTGTACTTGCCGCTGATGGAAGACAGCGCATCGGCAACCAATCTCGGCTCCGACGCTGGATACGCGACCAGGTTCCACCCGGCGAACAGGCGCTGCTCGGTGTAGATGGGCAACAGGCCGGGCAACTGAAGCGTGCCCGCCTGGGACATCTTGATCCAGAACGCCGTGCCCTCGTCCAGCGTCAGCAGCGTGTTCGCCTCAGGCGGCATGGCCGGATCGTAGATGCGCCAGGTGTCGTGCTCGGCGTCGTAGGCTTCCACCAGCGTGTACTTGCCGGCGATGGACGACAAGACCTGGGTGATCGCCGTGTTCTCCGGAATCACCGGCAGCGACACCAGGTTCCAGCCGACCGGCAGGACCTTCTCAAAGTTGGAGTGGCCGTGCAGCCAACCGACGACGGCGCGCATCACCGCGTTGCGGTCGGCCGCGTCGTCAATTCCCTCAAACCCGAAGGCGAAGTACACGACCTTGTAGGTGCCCGTGTCCACACGAATCCCTGCGGTGCCGCTGCCCACGATTTCCTGCGGCTGGACTCCGGACGAGGACGGTGCCTTGCCCCACAGTGTGGATTCGGAGTCGGCGCGGGAGTGGCGCGCCGCGGCGAACCCGCTGGGCGCGTAGTACTCAAACACGCGCTGCGCCGGCGAGATGGGATTGATTTCGCTGGGCCAACGCTGGTTGCCCGCGCCCGATCCTGTCCCCTCAATCGTGAACTCCATGCCATCCCCAATCTCGTCGCCCGGAATGCCCCGAATGGCGAAGACATCCACGTTATCCTGTACGAACTGGGCATGCAGGTAGTTCGTGTAGAACTGCTGGTCGTGGATGTAGTACCCGATGTCCTGGCCCGTAACGAACAGTTTCCCTCCCTGGTCAAGATAACTCATCAGCGTGTTCCGCGCCGAAGGATTCTCGGGATCGTTCAGCATCCCCCGTTCGGGCACGGCCCAAATCACGATGCAGGGCACGTAGTTGAGAATCACGCTGTCGGGCACAGAGCCGCGGTAGAACGTGTACCACAGGTCGTAGGCGAACCCATTGGCCCCCAGCGCTTCCGTGTAGAACACGTCCAGGCCGGGCTCGTTCAACTCATCAATCACCAGAAGGATGTTGGAATGGCGGCTGAAACCGCGCGTGGTGAATCCGATCTGGTCGGGGTACTCGGACACGTTGCCCAACCCGTCGCGCGCCTGGAACCCCGCGATGAAATCGTGGGCCACCGACGGGGTCGTCCACACCGCCCCGAATTTGCCGTCGCCGGCTCCCCCGTCCCCGTGCAGCCCATCGTCGTACATGGGGAACTGGGTAACGATGGAGTTGTCGGAACTACGGACTGTGGCGGTAACCAGGTTCACGCCCGCCCCGTCCAGCAGCGTGGCGGTCAGGGTTATCTGGCCGGAAGGTGCCGCAATCTTTGGAGTTACCGATTTGTCGCCCAAGTACGGCCCGACGCTGTCCACCACCGTAACCGTGAAAGGCCCCAGCGAGTAGTAGGCCCCGAACTTGTCAAACAGGTCCAGCGTGAACTCAATCTTGCGGCCGTCGGGCGTGAGCGGACTCAGGTGGAAGTACAGGTCGCCCGACACTTGCGACCTCTCCTCGCCCAGGCCCAGGTCGCCGTAGTTGCCCACGCCATAGCACGTGGCCTCCCAGTTGGCCGTGTACAGGCTCCCGCTCAGTTCGTAGGCCGTTACCGTGCCGGTGTTGCGGATGCGGACAAGCAAATAGACAAATTCGCCCGGGTTGGCGACCCCGTCGTGGTTGATGCTGTCGTAGATGATCTCGTAATCCACGTACTCCAACCGCGGCGAGCCTTGCGCGAATGCGCCCACTGCCCCGAACGCCATCAGCGCGAGCAACAGCGCCACACCCAAGGCCCATAGGACATAGCGAGGCCATCCCCGAACCGCTGCGTCCATTGACATCCTCCCGTGCATACGAAAGTAGCGACGCATACGCGTCCTACTACGCACTATACGCACATTAGAAGGATGGGTCAATGGTCTTTTGGTACCATCAGGGGATACATGCGGCTCGCGCCAATGCAAAGGCTGGGGATGGGGTATCCATCCCCGCCTTTCGCGCAGCGCACAATCGCCTATTGCGACGACAGGGCGCTCGGCCCGTAGGAGTTGGCCACCACCGGCAGGAACAGGCGTAGCGGCGCGCTCTGGCGGTGAGGCGCAGTCTCGTTCATGTCCAGCCGCACGTTGGTGCTTCCGTGCCAACTCGCGGTAGTCGCGAGGGGAACCCCGTTGAGGCGAAACTCAATCGGGTCGTCCTCTCGCCCACCCTCCCTTTCGGGAGTATCCGGATCGTCGCCATTCACGGATATGGAGTAGTAGGTGGTGCCCATGTACAGGAAGATGTGCGCCTGCCCGCACTTCACGCCATAGACATAGGCGGTCAGTTCGGCGCTAAGGGGAAGGCGTGCGCCGTTCATCGTAATGGTGCCCCAAAAACTGCTAGGAATCGGCGGAAGCGCAACCACAGGGGCCGCGCACAGCGCAAGAATCAGTACAGCAATACTCAGGTTTCGCAGAAAACGCATGAGATCGTGTCCCCAAGCAGGATTTGCCCGTGCACAAGAGCGCGCGGGCCGAATACTGAAACGCCCGCGCGCGACTTGAGATACGGCGAAAAGTGATGATTTGTGCCAGACCGCCAGGCGCTAGGCGACGGCCACCGCTTGAGCGGCGCGGTTCTCCTCATCGGCCACGCGGATTCCCTCGTCCTCGCGGACCCGCGTCAGCAGCAAGATTCCGCCGATGAAGAAGATAATGAGCGACACAATGCTCAGGCGGCTGGAACCCGTGAGTTGTCCGACGAGCGCGAAGATGGCCGGCCCGGCAATCCCCGCGAATTTGCTGGACACATCATAGAACCCGAAGAACTCGGCGCTCCTGGCCTTGGGCGCCATCCTGCCGAACAGGCTGCGGCTGAGTGCCTGCGTGCCACCCTGCACCATGCCTACCGCGAAAGCCAGCGCCCAGAAATGCCACGCCACGGCCATGAAGTACCCGGCGATGCTGATGAGCGTGTACCAGGCGAGGCCCAGCATGATGGCGCGCTTTGTGCCGATACGGCTCCCAAACTTGCCGAACAACAGCGAAAACGGGATGCCGACGAACTGCGTCATCAGCAGCGCGCCGATGAGGTCTAATTGCCCGATGCCGATCTCCGCGCCGTAGATGGTGGCCATCTTGATGATGGTACCGATGCCATCATTGTAGAGCCAGAAGGCCACGAGGAACAGAAACAGTTGTCGGTATCGGCGCAGGTGGCGGAAGGTCTGCCCCAGCCGCGTGAAGCCCGCCTTGACGGGATTCACCCCCACACCGATGCCCGCCGTATTCGCGGCCGGTTCTGGCACGCGGCGCAGCAGGGGGACCGTGAACGCGCCCCACCACAGGGCCACCGACAGAAACGACAGCCTCGCGCCCAGCGTCCCTGGCAGCAACTGGATCATGGCGATGTTCACGGCGAGCAACAGGCCACCGCCCAGGTAGCCAAGCGCGTAGCCCTTGGACGAGACGTAGTCTATCTCATCCGGGCCGGCGATGTGGGGCAGGAGCGAGTCGTAGAAGATGGCGGCGCCCGCGAACCCGATGGACCCCACGATGATGCACCCGAGCGCCAATTGCCAGTCCCCACGGTCCACCAGGAACAGCACCGCCGTCGCGATGATCCCCACGCCGGCAAACCATGCCAGCAAACGCTTCTTGGAGCCGGTATAGTCGGCGATGCTGCCCAAGATGGGTGCCAGCAGCGCGCTGACCAGCAGCGCAAATGCCGCCGCGTAGCCCCAGTACACGGTTGCTGTGTTCCCCGGCAAGTCCGCGGCGACTACCGAAGCGAAGTACACCGGCAGCACCGCTGCCTCCACCGTCGTGGAGAACGCCGAATTGCCCCAGTCGTACAAGCACCATGCGTTGATGATCTTCTTGTGCAGTTTGTCGGCCTGTTCCGCCATACGCCCCCTTTCCTCGTGTTGTGCTGCTGGATGCTTCGGGAACCCTGTACCATCTACGGTAACCCCGCGGTGCCGTGCAGGTTACCGACTTCGTCGCAAACGACCGCAACGTGCTGCGCAGCAAAGCCAACCTGGCCAGGCGTAAGGCGATGGGCCTCGGCGCTCTCGGTCGGCGGGGCTATGTGTATCGCGCCCCGGCACGCTACAGGCCAACTCTCTGCAATTGCGCCAACGCCTTCTGCCGAATCTCCGGCACGGGGGGCAAATCCGCCACCACGCGCCCGCCGTCAATCAGCAGCGTGTTGAGGAACTGGCGCGGCTGCCCGCACTCGCACACGCCCGCGTCGTGCTTCCAGTACACCACTTTCCTGGAGCCGCAGGCGGGGCAGGCGGCCACGAACTTCCCGCCCGACTCCTTGCCCCGCTTCGCAATCCACTGGCCGCCGACCTCCACCAAGTCCAGCGCCAGGTTGATGGTGGGAGCATTGGCCAGCGACGTGCCCACGCCGTAGCCGTCGCAGACGGGGTTCAGTTCCAGGATGCTGTACTCGTCCAGCCCGCCGCTGGCGAAGAGTTTGACATGCTGGAAGCCGCGCAGGTCCAACTCCCAGCGCACCTCCTCCATCAACTGGCGGAGGTCGCCGCGGCGGGACGCGGGGGTGTCAAAGCGGATGCCGTACAACCGTTCGCGCAAAGCCTCGGCCACGCGGATGGCCTCAAACTTCTCGTCCAGGAAGGTGTCTATGAGCACAATGCGCGGCACCCCGGGGCCGGCCACCTGGTCAAAGGCCCAGGCCGCCTCCACCGTATCCCCCAGCAACAGCACAAGCGCATGGGGCATCGTCCCGCTGGGTGGGATGCCGATGACCTCCGCGGCCAGCAGCGTGGACACGCCGTCGCACCCGCCGATGTAGCACGCCCGCTCAATCATGGGGGCCACGGCTGGGTGCATCCGCCGCGCGCCGAAACTCAACACGGTGCGCTTCCCCGCCGCAATGCGACACCGCGCCGCCTTGGTCGCCACGCCCGACGCCTGGCACAGCATCCCCAGGATTTCCGTCTCCATGTGCCCGAAGACGGTATAGGGCCCCTCAAGGGTCAAGACCGGCTCGCCGGCGTAGAACAGCGTCCCCTCGGGAAGCGACCACACGCGGATGTCCAGCCCTTCCAGCAGGCGGGCCACTTCTTCCACGCCGGCCAGCACGGCCCACTCCCACTTGTTGGGCAAACTCTTGGCGCGCACCTCGGCCACGACGACTTTGTCGGCGTTGCGAGCGCGGATGGCCGAGCGGGCACGCTCAAAGTACACGTCGGTTACGCGGCCTTCTCGCAGTTCGGCTTCGGTGGCGATGTGAAACCTGCGTTTGGCGTCCATGCACACTCCTCTCAAGCGGTGAGGTTCTCAATGACGGCGACATCGGCGCCCGCCCGCACCAGTTCCTCAAGGGCCAGTTCGGCGTCGTGCACGCGGAGATTCACGGCGCGCGTCGCATCCAGAAGCACCGTGCAGCCGAACCCCTCGCGGCGCGCGTCCAGGCCGGTGAACTTGACGCAGTAGTCCAGCGCCAGCCCGCCGATGTACAGGTGCCGAATCCCCATCGCCCGCAGCAATTCGGGCAGCGGTCGCCCCTGCGCGTCGCGCGCCTGGAACGCGGAATAGGCATCCTCGTCCGCGCCCATCCCCTTGGACACGACGATGGCCGCGTCGGGCAGCGCCAGGTCGGGGTGAAACGCCGCGCCCGGCGTGCCCTGCACGCAGTGGACGGGCCACACGCCACCCTGCGCCGCGAAGTGCGTCGTCGCCGGCGGGTGCCAATCGCGGGTAGCAATGATCGGCAAGCCGCGCTTCGCAAACAACTCCAGGTAGGCGTTGACCCTGGGGAGAATGGCGTCGCCCTCCGGTATGGAGAGCGCGCCCCCGGGCAAGAAATCGTTCTGCATGTCCACCATCACCAGCGCGCTTTTTCTCTTGATGGCCATAGTCTCCCTCCTTGCAATCCCTGTACTCCGTATCGCAAGTTCAGCCCCAAAGGCCGGGCAGCCAGCCCGGAGGGGCTTCGGGTATCCTATCCGCACCGCGCCGCCAGCCTACGGGCCGCGGCGCTGCATCTGCTGCCAGTTCAGGTTAGAGCCAATGTTCGGATTGAAGTTCGGGTCGTCGCTCAAGATGTACTCGCCCAGCGCATTGCACCAGGCGTAGCCATGTCCACCGGGCAGTTCCACGCCGCGCTCGTCAAAGGGGTTGTAGTACTCGTCCACGCCGCGAATGGCCTGGCTGAAGTTGTCCGAAATCCGATCCATCGCCGCCTGGCGCTGCTGCCACGATTCCATCATGGAGTCGCTGATCTGGCTGCTGGTCTGGCTGATGATGCGGCTCAACTGGCCCACATGCTGAATCTGCTGAATCTGGTTCTGGATGAGGTACTGGCTCACCTGCATGTAGCGGCCATACCACTGCGGGTTCAATTGGAACGAGCGCGTCATCGTCCAGAACAACTCGGCCATCCCATCCAATGCGCCCTGCAAGGCGCGGAAAGAGAAGAGATAGTCGGCCATCCAGTAGATGTGCTCCACCGAGCCGAACATGGCCGGCATGGACACCTGCGTTACCTCCACGACACCGTAGATTTCCTCCTCCGCCATCTGTGCTCCCACCGAGTAGCGCACGCGCACGCGCGCCCCGTCCGCCGACGTTACCGCGCCCGGAGCGGACTGCGCGCCCGCCCCAACCTGCTGCGCCAACTGCGGCAGGGGTTCCTCGCGCACAATCTGAAGCCCGGCCATCTTCCCCCGATAGCGGGGCAGGACAATCTCCCGCAGCATCTGTTGCGCGCCCATGGGCGGCCGCACCTCGTTGCCGAAGTACAGCGCGCCGATGGGGAAGGTCATGTGCACCATCGGGTTGTTCGTCCAGTAGAACGAGATGTTGGGGAAGACCTCAAAAGCCTCGGTGTTGGCGGCGTTGCGGGCGCGAAAGGCGATCACCGCAGGCATCCCAGGGTTGTTGAGCAGCCAATGGACGCCTCCCTCAAACACCCAGTCCACCGGTATCAGCATGCGGAACGCCTCTACGCCGATGCCCTGCTGATCCACGCACTGGACGGTCTTCAAGCGAAGGGCGGCTGTCGCCTGCGCCGCCTCGCCGCCCTCCCGACGGGGCGCTTCGGGTTTTGCGGGCTTGGGCTGCGGCTCGCCCAATATGCAGCGCGCCCCGCAATACTCGCACACCACGTCGTTGCCGGGTGGAAGTTTGGCCCCGCACTGGGGACACCGAACCACACGAACGTCCGACATCTCCCCGCCTCCTTCACACACGCGCCGAGGCGCACACGACGCCGGCGCACGCCAACGCACAGGGGGTCTCACCGCCCCCGGTCCTCACCCTCCAGGACGCGCACGATCTGCGCGACGCGCTCGGCACGCCCCATCTTCGCGTAGGCGTCGCGCTCATGCTCAAGCGACACCACCGGCACGTGCATCCCCGCCACGTCCACGCGGCGCGCGATGCTCCTCAAGTCGGGCGGCGGCTCCCAGGTGCCATCCTCGCGCTGGTGTTGCACGTCGCCCATGATCTCCACCGTCATGCCGTCAATCTCCAGCGCCCCAAAATGCGATCTCATGCCGGCTTTCTCCGAGAGCGCCACGGGCCGCACAACGCGCCCCGCGAACAGCGACGCGATGCGATACGCTCCCGCCGCGTCGGTCTGGATGTCCACATCGTGCGGCGCAAGCGCCACGCCCTGCAACGCCAGCCCCACGCTGCCCGTTACCGCCCAGTTCACCCCCGCGGGTTCCAGCGCATCGTACAGAATGCGCAACACCCTCAGATGCCGCTCCATGTCCCCTCGCGATACAGGGTAATCAGATCGCGCACGACCGCGCCCGCGGTGGGGATGGGGTCCACTTCATCCACCGTAACCGCGACGATGCCGTTGGTATCGGTGTAGTACACGACGCCCATTTGCACGCACGTCAGGCGCGCCAGGGGATGCTCCGCCCCGACTTCCGTGGGCTGCACGCTCAAGGAATATCCCTCGCCACGACGCTCGGCCACGGCGAGGAGCAGGATGACGTTGCCTCTCTCCCGCGCGTGCTGGATCATCTTCGCGGAGATGCCCCGGATGCCCGCGACGCGAACCTCGGGCAGGCGGGCAGGATAGCCGAGCACAGCATTGGCCAGAATGACGAGTTTGTTGGCGGCGTCCCACCCATCCAAGTCCAGCGCCGGGTCGGCTTCGGCATGGCCGGCCTTCTGGGCCATCTCCAGCGCCTCTTGAAAGGTGTAACCCTGCGCGATGCGCACCAGGATGGAGTGGGTTGTGAGGTTGAGCACGCCTTCTATGCGCTCAATGCGGGCGTGGCACAGATCGCGGACGCCGACGTTCACCGCCGGCAGCCCCCCGCCGACCGTCGCGCTGAACAGCACGCGGCGGCCGTGCTCGCGGGCCAGCGCCATCACCTCCGGATACGCCAGCGCCAACGGCCCCTTGTTCGCCGTGATCACGTGCATCCCCCGCTCCAGCGCCAGGCGGATGTGGCCCATGGCCGGTTCCCCGTCGGACAGGTTCACCGGCGACGCCTCTATCAGGACGTCGGCCTGGCTATGGCGCAGCATGTCCAGTCCGGCGACGCCCCTATGACCCAGGCCGATGTAGTCGGCGGCGCTCCCGCCTGCCTCCTTCAGCGCCACGAGTCGGCGCAGGTCAATCCCGTCGGGGCCCCAGGCCGCGCCGCGGCTGTCGGCCACTCCCGTGAGGACGAATTCCAGCCCGAAGCGTTCGCGGTAAAGCGACCGCCTGTCATCAAGGATGGTCAGCAGGCGGCGGCCCACATTGCCCAGCCCCACGAGCGCGATGCGAACCTGCTCCACAGCCATGCCTCCAGCGCCTCCCAGCCAGGGTCTGACAGAAGTATACTACGCGGGCGGCTTGCGGGCAAGTGCATTCATGCTATTCGCGGTTACAGGGCAGGCACGCAAGTGCATTCGCGCGATTCGCGGTTACAATTCCCCCATTCGCGTGCATTCGCGCGATTCGCGGTTACAATTCCCCCATTAGCGTAGATTCGTGTTATTCGCGGTTACAGGGCAGGCATGCAAGCCTGCCCCTACGTCCGCGTGCATTCGCGCGATTCGCGGTTACAATTCCCCCATTCGCGTAGATTCGTGTTATTCGCGGTTACAACCGCAATGACACCGGCGTCCGCTGTGGTATAATCGCCCCATGAACGTTGTCTTTGTCGCCCCCTTCGGCCTGGCGCCCAAAGGCACCACCCGCTGGCGCGTCCTGCCGCTGGCCCGCGACCTGGCCGCGCGAGGGCACGCGGTGCGCGTCCTCGTCCCCTCGTGGGACAGGCCCCAGGACGCCGGTCGCGCGTGGCGCGAGGGCGGCGCGACCGTCGCATGCGTGCCGTTCCCCGCGCGGCTGGGCAGGGCCGCCTGGCCGATCCTGCTCGCCCGCTTGCTGCGCGAGGCGCTGCGCGGCTCGCCCGACGTGCTCCACGTCTTCAAGCCCATCGGCTTCAGCGGCGCCGTCGCCGAGGCGATGCTGCGCCTTCGCGCGAGGGCGCGCCCCCTCATCTGGGCCGACGCCGACGACCTGGAAGCCGAGTGGGCGCGGCACAGGCCGGCCTGGCAGCGCGCCGCCATTGCCCGCCAGGAGCGGTGGGTGCTGGCGCACGCCGACGGCGTTACCGTCGCAAGCCGCGCCCTGGGCGAATACGTCGCGGCCCTGCGAGGCGAAGCGCCCCTGTACGTGCCGAACACATCGGCCCTGCGCCCGGCCAACGCGGACGAAATCCCCGGCCGCGTCGTCTGGTACACGCGGTTCCTGGACATCGCCCCCGAAACCGTGGCCGACATCTGGGCCGCCATCGTAGGAACTATCGCAGGGACGGGTCTGAGACCCGCCCCTACCATAGCCCCTACCCTGCACGTCATCGGCGTCGGGATGCGCGGAGAGGAGCGGGCATTCGCCGAGGCCGTGCGGACACGCCGATTGCACGACACCGTAACGTTGTGCGGCTACCTGGAAGGCGACGCCCTCGCCAATGAGGTCGGCGCGGCATGCGTGGCCATCTTCCCATTTGCCGACACGCCGATAAATCGGTATAAATGTCCGGCGCGGCTGGCCGATTTAGCGGCGCTGGGCGTGCCCGTGGTGGCCCATGCCGTCGGCGAGTGCGCGTCCTACGTCGTCCACGGCGAGACGGGCGCGCTGGTGGCCCCAGGCGACACGCACGGCTTCGCCGACGCGGTGGCCCAACTCCTCCGCGACGCCGACCGCCGACGGGCGATGCGGACGGCGGCCCGCTCGCGCTTTGCCGCCCGCTTCGCGCCAGGGGTGCTGGCCGCCCGCCTGGAGCAGGCGTACACGGCGGCGCTCGCCGCGCGCGGCAATCCATAGGACAACGGGAGCCATTCGGGGAATGCGACAGCGACTGCGAACGGCATTACGCCTTTGGGCACCTGTGCTGGCATGGGCTGGGGTGATCTACTTCTTCTCGTCGCGCCCAGACCTGCCGCACATTGACGAGCCCTGGCTGGAACTCCTGCTGCGCAAGTCGGCCCACGCGGTGGAGTACGCGGTTCTGGGCGCGCTCCTGGCCCGCGCCCTGGGCGCACGGCAGGGGCAAGTTGTCCTGGCAGCGGCGATGAGCGCGCTGTACGCGGCCAGCGACGAATGGCACCAGCGGTTCGTGCCTGGCCGCAACGGCAACCCGCTGGACGTGGCGCTGGACAGCGCGGCGGCGCTCCTGGGCGCGTACCTGTACGCCCGCCTGGCCTCGCGTGGGAACGCCGCGGTTACGGCGCCCCCGCCGGTGGAGAGCCGCCGTTTCCGTTGACCCCGGCCGGAGCCTGTCCCCCGTGCCCTTGCGGCTTCAGGGCCGCGATGAACACTTCGCCGAACAGCGCCTCCTGGTACGCTTCCACCAGTTGCCGCTTGATCATCTCCAGCACGGCCAGGAACGTTACGATGACCTCCATGCGGGTGCGCGCCTGCCGCACCAGTTGGCGGAACGACACGCGCCCGCGGCGGGCCAGCCGCTCCTGAATGAAGGCGATCTTCTCGTCCACCGTGATGATCAGGGGCGCCACCACATCGTTGACGGGAGCCGCGGGCGGGGCGACGGCCAGCGCCTCGCGCACCGCCTGCACCAGCGCGTCAAGGGTAACGCCTTCCAAATCCACCGTCCTGGGCAGGCCCACGGGCGGCGCCACCCGCACGAAAGCGCGATTCCCCTGCTCCTCCAACGCGCGCAGGTACGCGGCAGCCTGCTTGAACTGTCGGTACAGCAGCAGTTGGCGCACAAGGTCATCACCCGCGTCCTCCTCCTCTTCCTCCGAGACCACCATCTGGGGCAACAGGACGGTTGATTTTATGTAAATCAACTTCGCCGCCACCACCAAGAAATCCGCCAGTTGGTCGGGGTTGATGGCCTCCGCACGGGCGATGTAGTCCAGGTACTGCTGCGTAACCTGGGCCAGCGACACCTTTGTAATATCCAGTTGCTGCTCTTCAATCAGATGCAGCAGGAGATCCAGCGGCCCCTCAAATACGGGCAATTGAACCTGATACCCGTCCGACATGGACTGCTCCTTGCCAGGAAATGACCGTCGTATTATACTTGGATTGGGTGTTCGCGCACAATGAACCTGCGGACGCCAGCGCACGTAACGGTTCCAGACACGTACCTTTGGCAGGAAGGAGTGGGGAGATGATGGAACAGACGCACCAACCCTCGGCGGCGGAGCCAATCGCGCCCGCCATCTCCAGCGACGAGCGCGCATGGGCGGCCATCGCGCACGCCAGCGCCCTCATCACGATGCTGTTCGGCGCCCTTACGGGTGGCGCGCTCTGCCTGGTCGGGCCGATTGTCCCGCTGGTCATCTGGCTGGTGTTCCGCGAGCGGTCGCGATTCGTCGCCCGCCACGCGCTACAAGCCACAGTCTTCCAGGCGCTGGTGGTCGTGATCAGCGCCGCGATCGCCACCCTGGGCCTGGTGCTGGTGGTCGCAGCGTGGGTGGGCGCCATTATGCTCATGGCCGCCATCGTCGGCATCCTGCTCATCCCCGTCGCCCTGGCGCTGACGCTGCTGTGGGGCATGGTATCCCTGGGGCTGCCTGTCGCGGCGCTGGTGTACGCGTGCTACGGCGCTTACGAAGTGGCCGAGGGGCGCGACTTCCGCTACTATCTGGTGGGCCACTGGGTGGACTGAAACCCAGGCCGAAAACGCAATCCGCTGACAAAGCCGTCGGCCTCGCGTCGGCGGCTTTGTGTTTCCGCCCCACATGCTTATAATACCGATACATTAGGTAAGGTTCTCACCGCAAAGGCCGCGGAGAACGCAGAGGCCATTCCCTTCTTCTCTGCGGTCTCCGTGCGCTCGGCGGTGAAAGAGGGAGAAACGTATGCTGCGCACTCACACATGCGGCGAGATTCGCATCGGCGACGTGGGCAAGACCGTTACGCTGGCCGGATGGGTACACCGCTGGCGCGACCACGGCGGCCTGACGTTTCTGGACTTGCGCGACCGCTACGGCATCACGCAGGTGGTGTTTGACCCTTCGGTGTCCGCCGAGGCGCACCAGGTGGCCGCGCGCGCCCGAAGCGAGTACGTCCTGCAAGTTACGGGGGTCGTGCAGAAGCGCCTGAAGCCCAACCCGAACCTCGCCACCGGCGATGTGGAAGTCCTGGCGACGCAGGCTGTGGTGCTGAACGAGGCCAAGACCCCGCCGTTCTACATCACCGAGGACCGCGAAGGCGACGAGGCTGCCCGCCTGCGCTACCGCTATCTGGACCTGCGACGCGAACGCATGAAGCGCAACATCATCCTGCGCCACCGCGTCGTGAAGTTCATCCGCGACTACCTGGACGCTCGCGGCTTCGTTGAGATAGAGACGCCCATCCTCATCAAGAGCACGCCCGAAGGCGCGCGCGACTACGTCGTCCCCAGTCGCCTCTATCCCGGCAAGTTCTACGCCCTGCCCCAGTCGCCCCAACAGTTGAAGCAACTCCTCATGGTGGCCGGCTTTGACCGCTACTTCCAGATCGCCCGCTGCTTCCGCGACGAGGACCAGCGCGCCGACCGCCAGCCGGAATTCACCCAACTGGACCTGGAAATGAGTTTCGTGGAGCAGGAAGACATCCTGAACGTCATTGAGGGGCTATATACCGAACTGGTCCGCACGGTTACGCCCCAGTGGAACATCCTGTCGCCCTTCCCGCGCATGACCTACGACGAGGCGATGGCCCGCTACGGGACCGACAAGCCCGACTTGCGGTTCGGCCTGCCCCTCACGGACCTGTCGGACCTGGCGGCGCAATCCCAGTTCCGCGTGTTCCAGGAGACGCTCGCGGCGGGCGGCGTGGTCAAGGGCATCCTGGCCCCGGGCTGCGCCGACCTCACGCGCAAGGAGGTTGACGATTGGACCGAGCGCGCCAAGGCGCTGGGGGCGAAGGGCCTGGTCGCCATCGCCCGCACCGCCGAGGGGTACAAGGGCGGCCCCGCCAAATTCTTCGCGCCCGCCGAACTGGACGCCTTCGCCGCGCGCCTGGAAGCCCAGTCCGGCGACATGATGTTCATCGTGGCCGACGCGCCCGCCACCGCCAACGCTGTGCTCGGCGCGCTGCGCGTGGAACTGGGCCGCAAACTCAACCTGCCCGACCCGCACCTGCTGGCCTTCTGCTGGATTGTGGACTTCCCCCTGGTGGAATGGAACGAAGAAGAGGGACGGTGGGACGCCGTCCATCACCCCTTCACCATGCCCAAGAAGGCCGACTTGCCGCTCCTGGACACCGACCCTGCCCGCGTCCGCGCCGACTGCTACGACCTGGTCTGCAACGGGTACGAACTGGCCAGCGGCAGCATCCGCATCCACCGCCGCGACATCCAGGAGAAGGTCTTTGCCCTGCTGAACTACTCCAAGGAGGAGGCGGCGGCTCGCTTCGGCCACATGCTGGAAGCCTTTGAGTACGGCGCGCCCCCGCATGGGGGCATTGCCCCTGGCATAGACCGACTCGTCATGATCCTGGCGGGCGAGGACAGCATGTCCGAGGTCATCGCGTTCCCCAAGAACAGCAGGGCCATTGACCTGATGACCGGCGCGCCCTCGGAGATCACCGAGCAGCAGTTGCGGGAGTTGCACCTGCGCATCGTGTACGACGAATGAGGACGGCAAGCACGCGCCGCACGCTGGCGCACTACGGACGCACACACGGAGGCAATCATGTGCCTGGGCATCCCTGGTAAGGTTACGAGCGTACAGGACAACCCCATGGGCCTCAAGATGGGGACGGTGGAATTCGGTGGCGTGGCCCGCGAGGTGTGCCTGGCCTACACCCCCGAAGCCCGCCCCGGCGACTGGGTCATCGTCCACGCAGGCTTCGCCATCAGCCTGCTGGACGAAGAAGAAGCCCGACTGACCCTCCAGACCCTGGCGGAACTGGCCGCAAGCGAAGAGGGATAGGTTGGCATCCCACCTACCTCCGCATGGGTCATCTGTACGCCTCACGGCGATGCTTCACACGATAAACCGTAACCGTGCGCGACTCGTCGTCCACGTCATAGAGGATACGCCACACGCCCACCCTCAAGCGGTAGGCGCCGACTGCCCGAAGTTTCTTTGCACCAGGTGGGCGTGGGTTCTCCGCCAGGCCGTCAATATGCTGGCTGACCGATCGCGCGTGCTCTTTGGGCAACGCTGCGATGTCCTTGACAGCCTGTCGGAGAATCTGGACTCTATACATCCACGCCCTCAGCCCGCAACTGCGCCTTCGCTTCCTCCCACGGGATGGCTTCCTCGCCCAATTCGCGCAGACGGCGGGCCTCCTCCGCGTCCTCCAGGTCTTCCAACAGCGTCAGGAGTTCCTCCCACGCCGCATAGTCAATAACCACGGCCTTCTTGTTGCCGTTCGCATCCACGACGAACTGCACCGCGCGCATCAGTTCCGCTACCACTGGACTAGCCTCCTACAGAATCCTTCTCGCCTGTTCCACCAATCATCGCCACATCCAGTATAGCCGCAACGCATTGCACCGTCAATCCGACTGCCCCCGTTCCCCCCGCGTTTGGAGCCCTCCCCCTGCGCGGGTTCTCAGCCCGCCACTGGCGAAGCGTAACCCAACCATACCGACGAAGGAATGGACGCCGGTCCTTGGAACCTGACCGCTGTTCGCTGGCCGCCCCCTACGGCACAATCACCGCCCGCGTGTCGCCCTTGAAGCGCTCCAGATTGTCCATCACGGCGTTGATGGCGTCCGCGTCCAGCGGCACGGTGCGCGTAACCACGTGGGACAAATCCAGAATCCGCCGGCGGGCCAGTTCTATCAGCGTCGGCAATTCCGACATCAGGTGATCGTCGGAGCCGATGATCTCCGCCTCGCGCCCGATCAACTCAAAGTAGGAATCCACCTCAAACGGCTTGCGGGTGATGCCCACCAGCACGGCGCGCCCAAAGATGGCCAGCGACTGCACCGCCTGCTTCATCGTCTGCGGCAGGCCGATGACCTCCAGCGCCACGTCCACGCCGCGGTCCCGCGTGAGTCGGCGAATCTCCGCGACGGGGTCGCCCTTGCTGGCGTCCACGGGGGTGGCCCCGAACCTCTCGGCCAGGCGCAACTTGTCCGCGTTGATGTCCACGGCGTACACCTCCAGCGCCCCGAAGGCCCGCGCGATCTGAATCGCCGACATCCCAAGCCCGCCCGCGCCGAACACCGCCACCGTCTCGCCCGGCTGCAGGCGCGACTTGCGCAGCGCGTGGAACGATGTCGCCGACGAGCACATGAGCACCGCCCCATGCTCAAACGGGACTTCCTCGGGCAGGGGCACCACGCTGCGCGCCGGCACGGCGATGTAATCGGCGTAGCCGCCGTCGCGATGCTTGCCGATCATCTTGCCCTGCACGCAGAACTGCTCGCTCCCTCGGCTACAGTAGGCGCACTCGCCACAGGTAACCATGTAGTGGATGCAGACCCGGTCGCCGGCCTTCACGTTGCGCACCTGCGAGCCGACGCGCTCCACCACGCCCGCCACCTCGTGCCCGAGCGTTACTGGCAACTCCCGCACGGGCGACGTGCCAGCGCGATAGTGCACGTCCGAGTGGCAGATGCCCGCCGCCCGCACGCGCACGAGCACATCCCGGTCGCCGACGTCCGGCACGGGGATGTCCTGCATCTGAAGGGGCTTGCCCGTCTCAACCAAACGCACCGCTTTCATGATGTTGTCCTCCTTGAAGTTCCTGGCATGTGAAGTATCGCACAGCCGTGGCATTCTGTCAAAGTCGCCCCGCCCACAGCGGCAAGGGAAGGATAGACCCCAAAGGTCTCGGAGACCTTTGGGGTCTTCGCAGCCCCCGCCCACGGCGGCAGAACACGTAGGGCGGCTACCCCCAGCCGCCCGCCCGTCCCCTCGCCCCGCCCGCGGCATAAGAGACCCTAAAGGTCTGCGAGACCTTTAGGGTCTTCGCAATCCCCTCGCCCCGCTCGCGGGGAGAGGGTTACGGTGAGGGGGCGGCCCGCATGGAGAGAACACGTAGGGCGGCTTTCCATAGCCGCCCGCCCGTCCCCTCGCCCCGCCCGCGGCATAAGAGACCCTAAAGGTCTGCGAGACCTTTAGGGTCTTCGCAATCCCCTCGCCCCGCTCGCGGAGAGAAGGTTGGGGTGAGGGGTCGCAATCCCATGCAACCACCACCAAGTTGGTCCGAATACTTGCGCTTGCAGCCATAGTGTGGTACAATAGTACTATCAGGGTTCAACTGTGGGCTTCCGCCCGCCCGTGTTTTCGGATACTCCGTCCCCCAGGGCGGACGCTCATCATTGGCTTCATCACACAAGCAGCGGGAGGGGGAACGTTGGGGACCCTCTTGAGCCTCCGGGCGCGTGGCGGCCCGACTCCTGTTCGTCCTCAAATAGTACTCCTGGCCCGTCAGCCCGGGCATTTGTCGCCGAGGGAAAACGGCCAGAGGCCGCTCCAGGCGACCCCCGGGCCGAGAAGGAGATCCGCCGAATGAAGGAGTTCAGCGAAGGTCTCATCCAAAACATGACGGAAGGGCTAATGACCGATGACATGGATGGGCGCATCACGTTCGCCAACCCCGCCGCTGCGGCCATCCTCGGCTACGATACGCCCGAAGAGTTGATCGGCAGGCGCTGGGCCGACATTGCCGCGCCCGACTGTTACGATATCGTCCGCGCCGCCAACGAGCGCCAAAGCCACGGCGTGCGCGATCGCTACGAGGTGGATCTCATTCGCAAGGACGGAACCCGCCTCACCGTGGAGGTAACCGGCACCCCGCGCATGGAAGCCGGTAGACAGGTGGGTACCATGATGGTGTTCAGCGACATTACCGAACGGAAACTGATGGAGCAACTCCTGTGGCAGACCAAGGTGGTGGTGGAGCACAGCCCGGTGGCCCTGTTCCGCTGCGACGCCACCGCGGAGTGCCGCGTGGAGTTCGTGTCCGACAACGTGGCGCGGTTCGGCTATGCGCGGGAGGACATCCTGGCCGGGCCGCTGTCGCTGTACGCGCTGATCCACCCCGAGGACCGCGAGCGCGTCGCCGACGAGTTGGCGCGGCGGGCCGCGGCGGGCGAGGATTTCTTCCAATTGAACTTCCGCATCCAGACCCAGGATGGGCGCACCGTCTGGACCGAGAGTTACACCGAAGTGGTGCGCGCCGACGACGGAACCGTCGCCCACTATCAAGGCGCGTGGCTGGACGTTACCGACCGCAAGCAGATAGAGGAGCGCCTCCTCCACGCGCAGAGGATGGAGGGCATCGGCCGGTTGGCGGGCGGCGTCGCCCACGACTTCAACAACCTCCTCACGGCGATTTCCGGCTATGCCAACTTCGCGCTGGAGGCAGTGGGGCCGACGCATCCGGCAGCGGCCGACCTGAAGGGGATTCTGGACGCGGCCGGCCGCGCCGCCGACCTGACCCGCCAACTCCTTGCCTTCTCGCGTCGGCAAATCTTTGAGATGAGGATCGTGGACCTGAACGACCTGATCCAGGGGATGGGCAAGATGTTGCGCCGGCTCATCGGCGAGGACATTGAACTCGTCGTGGTGCCGGGTGCGAAACCGGCGACCGTCCGCGCCGACGCCTCGCAGATAGAGCAGGTGCTGGTGAACCTGGCGGTCAACGCGCGCGACGCCATGCCCGACGGCGGCACGCTGACCATTGAGACCACGAACGTAACGCTGGACGACGCCTACGTGCGCACCCATCCGGGGACGTTGGCCGGCGACTACATCCTCATCGCCGTTACCGACACCGGCGTGGGCATGACCGACGAGGTCAAGGCGCACATCTTTGAGCCGTTCTTCACCACGAAGGAACCCGGCAAGGGCACGGGCCTGGGGCTGGCCACCGTGTTCGGAATCGTGAAGCAGCACGAGGGCAACATCTACGTGTACAGCGAACGCGGCGTGGGGACTACATTCAAGGTGTACCTGCGGAGCGTAGCGGAATCGGCGCAGCCGCTGGCGAAGCGCGCCGAAGAGGAGCACGTCCCAGGCGGGAACGAGACGGTGCTCCTCACCGAGGACGACCTGGCGGTGCGCGTGATGGCGGCGCGCATCCTGCGGTCGCTGGGCTACACGGTGCTGGAGGCCAGCAACGGCGCCGAGGCGCTGCGGATTGCGCGGCAACAGGCCGGCCGCATTGACCTGCTCATCGCCGACGTGGTGATGCCGCGCATGAACGGGCGCGAACTGGCCCTGCGCATGGCCGAAATCTGTCCCGACGTGAAGGTGTTGTACGTGTCGGGGTACACCGAAAACACCATCGCGCACAACCATATCCTGGAGCCCGGCGCTCATTTCCTGCAGAAGCCCTTTGCCCGGCACGCCCTGGCCCAGAAGGTGCGCGAGGCGTTGGAGTCATAGCCGTCGCGCGGATGGACATGGAACGCAGGATTGTGCTTCAGGTGGAACGCGGGGGCATCCGCGTGGACAAGTACATCGCCGAGGCTGTGCCCGACCTGTCGCGGGCGGCAGCGCAGCGGCTCATTGACGAAGGGCGCGTCCTGGTCAACGGCGCAACGGTGAAGGCGTCCCACCGCCTGGAGCCCGGCGACACCCTCACCGTGGAGATTCCGGCGCCCGTGCCGGTGGAAGTCGCCCCCGAGGCCATCCCGCTGGACATCCTCTACGAAGACGCCGACATCCTGGTGGTGAACAAGCCGGCGGGGATGGTGGTGCACCCCGCCTTCGGACACCAGAGCGGCACGCTGGTCAACGCCGTGCTGGCCCACTGCCCCGACCTGGCCGGCGTGGGCGGCGAACTCCGCCCGGGCATCGTCCACCGGCTGGACAAGGACACGTCGGGCCTCATCGTCGTGGCGAAGGGCGACGTGGCGCTGCGCAACCTCCAGGAGCAGTTCAAGGGGCGCGAGGTGCAGAAGGCCTACCTGGCGCTGGTGGAGGGGCACGTGTCGCCTCCCACGGGCCTGATTGATGCCCCCATCGGGCGAGACCCCCGCGCCCGCAAGAAGATGGCCGTTGTCCCGCGCGGCGGACGCGAGGCCCAGACCGAATACCGCGCCCTGGAGTTCTACGCCGAGCACACGCTGGTAGAGGCCCACCCGCTCACGGGCCGCACGCACCAGATTCGCATCCACATGGCCTTCATCGGCCACCCCATCGTGGGCGACCCCGTGTACGGGTTCCGCAAGCAGCGCGCGAAAGCCCCGCGCCTGTTCCTCCACGCCGCACGGCTTGGGTTCCGCCTGCCTGGGACGGGCGAGTGGCGTGAGTTCCAGGCGCCCCTGCCCGACGACCTGGCCGCCGTGTTGGAGCGCCTGCGGCGCGATTGACGGCAGCCGCCCCG
>Ga0272448_1000545_pt1 | contig 58126 bp, 44 predicted proteins | sample YNPCB0191_FD_202220 | JGI IMG/M metagenome (GOLD analysis project Ga0272448, IMG submission 202220) | Hot spring sediment microbial communities from Yellowstone National Park, WY, United States - YNP-CB-019-1 | ecosystem: Environmental > Aquatic > Thermal springs > Hot (42-90C) > Sediment... | reverse complement strand
CGTAGACATGGTGACAGACCTCCTGTATGCGAGATAGGGACTCCCTATCTACATACCATCTGTCACCCTTTCCGTCAAGCTCGCCAGGGCATCAGGCCCCTAATTTGGGCGAAAATTGGGTAGTTACAGCCTACCAGTGTACCAATCTACCAATGTACCAATTTACCAGCCCGAGGTGACCCATGGAAATCCAACTATTTACCCGAAATATGGAGTTAACCCCCCGTCTCCAGGAGTATGTGGAGAAGAAAGTCAGCAAGTTGAGCCGCTATCTGCCGAACATCACCGATGTTCGCGTGGACCTTTCTGTGGAGAACACCCGCTCCAGCGCTCAGCGACAGGTCGCCCAACTGACCATCCGGACCCCCCGTGTGATGCTGCGGGCCGAGGAGCGGGCCTCGGACATGTTCACCGCCATTGACGCCGCCCTGGACAAGATGCGGCGACAGATTACCCGCTACAAGACCCGGCGGCAGGACCGCTGGCAGCGAGTGGAAGGAGAAGAAGAGGAATGGGAAGAAGCGGCCCCTCCATCGGAAGAGGCCATCTCCGGCAAGGTCGTCCGTGTCAAGCGGTTTGAGATGTTCCCCATGACGCCCGAGGAAGCCATTGAGCAGATGGAACTCCTGGGCCATCAGTTCTTCGTTTTCCTGAACGCTGAAGAGGGCGGCATCAATGTGGTCTACCGCCGCCGGGACGGTGACTACGGCCTGATTATCCCCGAGTTGCGATGAGATGGGAGACGGGGTTTTGGGGCGGCGGCCTTCGGCCGCCGCCCCAAAACCCTGCCCCTTCAACACTCCGTTCACTCTTTGAGCCAGGAACGCATCACCCTGATCCTGATGGTCGGCGGATGGGGGGAGAGCCCGGTGGAACAGGCGCTCCGGCGCGCCCATCAGGCCGCCGCCGGGGACCTGCTGGAAACCCTCCGGCAGACCAGCCTGGTAGAGCGGGCTATCATCGTCACCGATGACCCCCACTGGGCCCCCGACCTCCCAGGGCTGCCGCTGGAAGTGGATGTGGACCGCCCCGGCGAGCCGTTCCACTTCGGCCGCCGGCTGGCCGGGTTGATTCACCGCGCAGGCGCCGACCGCGTGCTCTATGCCGGGGGTGGGTCGGCGCCTCTGATGACTCTTCAGGACTGGCTCGGTGCCCTGAGCGACTTCGCTGGAGACCGCCCCCAGGCCGTGACCAACAATCTGTACTCTTCGGACTGGATTGCCTTCTATCCCGCCCGGGCCCTGGCCTCCCGCATCGCCCCTCTGGAACGGGATAACGCCCTGGGCTGGGTCCTCTCCGAAGAGTGCGGCGTCCCCACCCGGGCGCTGGGCCCTTCCGCCGCGACCCGCCTGGACCTGGATACGCCCGCGGACCTGCTGGTCTCCCGTCTTCACCCCCGCATCGGGCCCCGCCTGCGCGCGGTTCTGGATGACCTGGATTGGCCCATGGAAGCCGTCAGGGGCGTCCTGGACGTGATGGGCCGGGACGGCAGCCACCTGACCATCATCGGCCGTTCGTCCCCGGCCGCGTGGATGGCACTGGACCGGGCCACCCGTTGCTGGGTGCGCCTCTTCGTGGAGGAGCGGGGAATGGTCGCCAGCGGGCGTCTGCGCCGGGGGGAAGTGCGCAGTCTCCTGGCCGACTTTCTGGAATATGCGGGAATAGATGGCTTTTTCGCCGAACTGGAATCCCTGGCGGAGGCGGCTCTGATGGACACCCGCGTCCTGATGGCCGCGCGGGGGTGCTGGCCTCCTCCCGCCGACCGATTCAACGCCGACCTCCTCCGCTGGCAGGAAGTCGGCGACCCCTTCCTCCGGGAGTTCACCCGGGCCGCCGCCCAATCTTCCATTCCTATTCTGATGGGGGGGCAGTCCCTGGTCAACGGAGGGCTGATGGCCCTGGTGGAAATCCTGACAACCCGATCGGTGAGGGTGCTATGGGATGGCAATTTGACCTCTACTCCGCTCTCTTAGGCGCAGGATTCACCCTCCTGCTCCTCGGCCTGGGCTATCTGCTGCGGGACCCGTTCCTGCGAGGCTGGCAGGAATTGAGGGGAGCGGCCTTGCGTACATTCGGCCAGTTCACCGCCGGATGGGAAGCGCGCTACCGGGAACGGGTCATCCGCTGGGCTCAGGGCGCCCACGCGCTGGCCGACATGGGCCCCCTGGAGCAATATTTTGTCCCGATGCGCCTGGCCCCGCCCCTGCCCCTCCCGGACCCGGAGCGGGAGGTGCCACCAGCGTCCCAGCCCCTCTCCCCGGACGATGCTCTGCGAGGCCACCCCCGGCTTCTGATTACGGGGGGTCCGGCTTCCGGACGGAGCACTCTGCTGGCCCATCTGGCCCTGACCCACGCGCGCCCGGAGGGAACGCGTGTCCCCCTGTACCTCTACCTGCCGGCTCTGGACTGGGCCCCGCCCCCGGAGGGGAAAAAGGCCCCCACGCCGTTCCAGCGGCTGGTCCAGGGGGCGCTGCAGGCCGTTGGGGCCCCCGCCCCCGCCGCGACGCCTCTCCGCCAGGCGCTCCAGGCGGGCGGCGCGCTGATCCTGGCCGACGGGTGGGACGAACTCCCCTCCGACGCGCAGGAACCGGCCACGTCCTGGCTGAAGGAACTGGCCGACGCCTTCCCCGGCAACATCTGGGTGGTCGCCGTGGGGGCCGGGCAGTACGCCCCGCTGGCGAACGCCGGGTTCGTCCCCCTCCACCTCTGCCCCTGGGACCGTCCCCAGGTGCGGGATTTTCTGACCCGCCTTCCCACCCCCGAAAACTTCCCTCTGGAACAGGCCACAGAAGACCTGACTCAGGTGTTGAAAAAGACGGGCTCCCTGCTGGATGTGGCCCTCTGTGCCGGATGGCTGCTGGAGAACGGCGCCGTCCCGCCGAAGCGGACGGACCCCTTCCGCCAGCGCCTGGAGAAATGGGCCGGTGGATTCCCCGACCTCCCCCCGCTGGAAGGGGTGGAACCCCCCGACCCGCTGGACACCCTGCGTATCCTGGCCCGGAAACTTCAGGAGGACGGTCGGTTCGTCTGCACCCGCCAGGAACTGGAGGAACTCCTCCGTCAGAAACTGACCCCGGCCTCCCCGGCGGTCGGACCGTCGGCCGAAGGAGAGGCCGCGTCCCCGGCGGGCCCCCCGTCCGCAGAGACGGAATCCTCGCCGGAGAGCGCGCCTCCGGCTGAACAACCCGCACCGGAGCATCCGCCTGCCCCCGAACCGAAGCGCGTCCGGGCGGCCCTGGCGTCGTTCCTGAAGGCCTTCCTGGCCCCCGGCGGGCCCCTGGTCGCCTGCGCTCCCGACCAGTACCGGTTTGCCCATCCCCTCTGGCAGGCCATGCTGACCGCTGAGGCGCTGGCCTCTTCGCCCGATGTCCTGGTTGCGCACCTGGATGACCCTTTCTGGCTCCCCGTGGCCGACTTCTACGCCGAGATTGGCGGGATGGAACCGGTGTTGCGCGCCTGGCTTTCCCGCCCCGACGACCTCTGGCAGACCCGCCTGCGGACCGCGGCGCGCTGGGCCGCGCTGGCTCCCCGCGAGGCCCAGTGGCGCAACGGCGTGATGGCCCTCCTGGGCCGCTCGCTGCTGGCCCCCAACCTCTCCGACGAATCCCGTCACCGGCTGGCGGAGGCGCTGATCTGGACCGGCGACCCGGGAGTGCCCCTCTTTCTGCGCCACGCGCTCCGCAACCCCAACCCGGCTGTGCGGGCCATCGCGGCCCGCATGATGGCCTTCCTCCGCGAAGGGGCCGACCTTTCCGGCCTGGCCAAAGCGCTGGAGGACCCCGAAGAGACCGTCCGCATCGCGGCCGTCCACGCCCTGGGAGAGATCGGCGTCCCGGCGGCGATGGAGTGGCTCATCCACGTCCTGGAATCGGGAGACGAGACGCTGCAGGTGGAGGCCGCGCGGGCCCTGGCCCGCCAGGGCGAAGAGGGCTACAAGGTGCTCCGGGAGGCCCTGCAGCACGATGACTTCATGGTCCGGCGGGCCGCGGCCTACGGGCTGGGGGAAATTGAGGCTCTCTGGGCCCGGGAACTGCTGGAAAAAACGGCGCGGGAAGACCCCCAGTGGATTGTCCGCTCCGCCGCCGGAACCGCTCTATCCGAACGGGAGCAGAAGGCGAAACCGACCCCGCCCCCTTCACCGCCCGTCCCCTGGGACATGGGCTGGCTGATCGCCTGGGCCGCCGAACAGGGCGAAGGGGTGGGCATCGGCGAGGCCGCCTTCGGCCCCCTGCTTCGGGCTCTGGCGGAGGGCCCGGCCCCCGTCCGCCGGGCTGCCGCCCAGACCCTGGGCTGGGTGGGCCGCCCCGAGCATGCGGACGCGCTCCGCCGTGCCCTGAACGACCCCGAACCGGACGTCGCCCGGACGGCCCTCCGGGCGCTGGAAGAACTGAGCGCCCGCTACGGGCTGAGCATCCCGGCGTAGCGCCACCCGCCACCGTGCGCCCTGCGACCCTGCGCCCTGCGCCTTGCGACCTGCGCTCTGCGACCCTGCGACCTGCGACCCTGCGACCCTGCGACCCTGCGACCTGCGACCCTGCGCCATGATAGACCAACTCTGCATCAACACCATCCGCACTCTGGCCATGGACGGCGTCCAGAAGGCCCGCTCCGGCCATCCCGGCATGCCGATGGGCATGGCCGACGTCGCCTACGTCCTCTGGACCCGGTTCCTCAAGCACAACCCGAAAGACCCGAAGTGGCCGGACCGGGACCGGTTCGTCCTCTCCGCCGGTCACGGCTCCATGCTCCTCTACAGCCTGCTCTACCTCACCGGCTACGACCTGACGCTGGAGGACCTGATGGCCTTCCGGCAGTGGGGGAGCCGGACCCCCGGCCATCCTGAATACGGCCTGACCCCCGGCGTGGAGACCACCACCGGCCCGCTGGGGCAGGGCTTCGCCAACGGCGTCGGGATGGCCATCGCCGAGCGGTTCCTGGCCGCCACCTTCAACCGGCCCGGTTTCCCCATTTTTGACCACTACACCTACGCCATCGTCTCCGACGGCGACCTGATGGAGGGTATCAGCCACGAGGCGGCCTCGCTGGCCGGGCACCTGGGCCTGGGCAAACTGGTCTACCTCTACGACGACAACGACATCTCCATTGAAGGCTCCACCGACATCACGTTCACCGAAGACGTCGCCGCCCGCTTCCGCGCGTACGGCTGGCACGTCCAGAGAGTGGACGGATACGACCTGAAGGCCATCGCGGCGGCCATCCGGGCCGCGCGCCGGGAGACCGCCCGCCCGTCCCTCATCATCTGCCGGACCCATATCGCCTACGGAAGCCCGCACAAGCAGGACGACGCCTCGGCCCACGGTGAACCTCTGGGAGAAGAAGAGGTCCGGCTGACCAAGCAGGCCCTGGGATGGCCGCCGGACGCGCAGTTCTGGGTCCCGCCGGAGGTCCTGCCCGTCTTCCGGCGGGCGGTGGAGGAGGGGGCCGCCGCGCAGGCCCGCTGGCAGGCGACCTTCGCCGACTACGCCCGCCAGTACCCCCGCGAGGCGGCGCTGCTGGAGCGCCTCTGGGCTGGCGAACTCCCCGACGGCTGGGAGGAGGCCATCCCGTCCTTCTCCCCCGCCGACGGCCCGATGGCCACCCGGAAGGCCTCCGGCATTGTCCTGAACGCGCTGGCAAAGGCCCTTCCCACTCTCATCGGCGGCTCCGCCGACCTGGCCCCCTCCAACCTGACCCTGCTGAAGGGCTACGGTGACTTCCAGCGGGATACCCCCGCTGGCCGCAATCTCCACTTCGGCGTCCGGGAGCACGCCATGGGTGCCATCCTCAACGGGATGGCCCTCCACGGCGGCCTCATCCCCTACGGCGGGACCTTTCTGGTCTTCTCCGACTATATGCGACCGGCGGTCCGCCTGGCCGCAATGATGCACCTGCCGGTGGTGTACGTCTGGACCCACGACTCCCTCTGGATCGGGGAGGACGGCCCCACCCACCAGCCGGTGGAGCACCTGGCGGCCCTGCGTGCCATCCCCAACCTGACCGTCATCCGCCCCTGCGACGCCAGCGAGACCGCCCAGGCCTGGCGGGCCGCGCTGCGCCGCCGGAACGGCCCCACCGCCCTGCTCCTCACCCGCCAGAATCTGCCGGTGCTGGACCGGAGCGATAAGGCCGGGGCGGAGAACCTGGCCCGGGGCGCCTATGTCCTGCGGGAGGCCCCCCAGGGCGACCCGGACCTGGTCCTCATCGCCTCCGGCTCCGAGGTGCACCTGGCGCTGGCCGCGCAGGAGGGGCTGGCGGAGCGGGGCGTCCGCGCGCGTGTCGTTTCCATGCCGTCCTGGGAACTGTTTGACGCCCAGATGCCGGAGTACCGGATGGCCGTCCTGCCTCCGACCGTCCCCAAAATCGCCATAGAGGCCGCCGTCCCGCTGGGCTGGGAGCGGTACGTGGGCCCGGGCGGGGCCGTCATCGGCGTCCAGCGGTTCGGTGCCTCGGCCCCCTACCCGGTCCTGATGGAGAAATTCGGCTTCACTCCCCAGGCGGTGACAGAACGGGCCCTGGAGATTGTGTCCACGAAGGGCACAAAGCAGTGATCAAAACGATTCGTGTCCTTCGTGTTCTTCGTGGATAGAGAAATGGCTGTCTACCCGGCCGACATTCTTTTCTACGAAAAAGGCACCACCCGGCAGGAATCCGGCGCTCTGCCGGTGGAAGAAGAGGTTATCCTCACCGTCAACGGGCAGGACCTGGTCGGCCTGATGTGCACGCCGACCCTGCTGGAGGAACTGGCGGTCGGCTTCCTCTACAACGAGGAGTTGATTGACGGGATGGAGGAGGTGGCCAGTGTGCGCGTCTGCGGGAGCCGCCGTTGTGTGGACGTGTGGCTCTACCGGGACGTGGAGGTCCCTGCCCTGCGCACGCTGACCTCCGGCTGCGGCGGCGGGACGACCTTTGAGGACCTGCGGGAGGTGCGCCCGCCGCTGGAAAGCGACCTCACCGTGACCCCGGACCAGGTAGTCCGCCTGATGCGCCGCCTGCAGGAAGCGGCCGTCCTCTACCGCCGGGTGCGCGGCCTCCACACCTCCGCCCTGGCCGAAGGGGAGGGTCTGCTCTGTGTGGCGGAGGACGTGGGCCGCCACAACACGGTGGATAAACTGGCCGGCCTCTGCCTGCGCCAGAACCAACCGCTGCGGGACCGGATTCTCCTCACCACCGGGCGGGTCAGTTCGGAGATGCTGGTGAAGGCGGCCCGGATGGGCACACCGGTGGTGATTTCCCTCTCCTCCCCGACCTCCCTCTCGGTGGAACTGGCCCGTCTCTGGGGTATCGCCCTCATCGGCTACGCGCGGGGCGACCGCTTCCGCGTCTACGCCGGCGCCCACCGGGTCATCGGCCTCCCCGACAGATATTGAGTAGAATCCGTGTCCATCCGTATCCATCCGCGTGCATCCGTGTCCTATTCAAAACGGCACACGGGTGGACACGGATGATACGGATTTTCACGGATTCCTATCCGTGCCCATCCGTCAAAACCCGTGTTCATCCGTGTCCTATTTCCGATAAGGTCTTATACATCCTGCTGATAGCCGACGTTCTATGGCCTCTGGGCAGGCTACGGTGAGATTGGGAACCATCGGGACAGTTCTGGCGTCTGGAAGGCGTAGGGGCAGGGCTGGCCCCTGCCCCCCAGGGGGCAACCGCAAGGACCACGCCCCGACGGGGCTCGCCCCGAGGGGTTGCCCCTACATTATGCCCGATTCCGGAGGTGGAGCGATGAGAGGGCTCATTCTGACCGCTATGCTGCTGGCCATCCTGCTGGCATCCTGCAGGCCGGGGCCCTTGACCAGTCCCCTGAGCCCGCAGTCGGCCCCGCCGACCCCGCCGCCCCAGCCGCAGACCCTGCCGTCGCCATCCACAGGGGAGTCCGTCACCCCCATCGGCGAGATTCTGGCGGACCCGCGGGCGTACGAGGGACGGGAGGTGACCGTCGTCGCCTACTACCGGGGGTGGGACCTGCTGGGGGAGGCCGGCTCCGGCCCGCCGCTCACCCGCAGCGACGTCGCCGTCGCCGACGCGACCGGGGGCATCTACATCGTGTTCGCCGGAGAGGAGGCCGTCAGCGGTCTCCCGCGCCTGGCCCCCTTTGACCGGGAGGCCACCGAGACCCTGCTCCGGCTGTACGGAGTGGTCCAGTTGAACCCGAACGGTCAACCGTACATCCTGGTGAAGAAAGGAGAGGTGATGAAGGGATTGCCCGCGCGCGTCCTTCTGCGGGTCCGCCGGACCGGCGGCATCGCCGGGATGGACCAGGAACTGATGGCGATGGCCGACGGCACCCTCTATTTCCTGGACCGGAAGAGCCGCACCCACGTCCGCTGGCACGTGGACTCCGCTCAGGTCCTCCAGGCGGCGGAGGGCCTCCGCCCGTTCCTGGACGGGGAAGTGGGCCGCCAGGTCCCGGACGGCTTCGCCTACGCCGTCACCCTGCAGGACGGGGAGCAGGTACGGACGGCGGTGTTCTACGAGGGGACGCTGCCCGAAGACGCGGCCCGGGCGCTGGCCCCCCTTCAGGGCTGGTTCGGGGAGGCCATGGAACAGGCGTCCCGCCCCACCCCGACCCCCGGGGCGTATCCCGGCGCCGTGATGGCGGCGGTCCGGGCGCTCTCGGAGCAACTGGACGTCCCGCCGGAGGAGATCACGGTGGCGGCCTGGGAGCCGGTGGACTGGCCGGATACCAGCATCGGCTGCCCGCAGCCGGGGATGATGTACGCGCAGGTCATCGTCCCGGGCTACGTAGTCTTCCTGGAGGCGCGCGGGGAGACCTTCCGCGTCCACACCGACCAGGCCGGGCAGCGGGTCTGCATCCCATAAGCGACGGGTGGTTGCGGCGGGCGGCGAAGCCGCCCGCCGCAACCACCCCCTACCCCCAAAAATCCCCCTGTTGCCTCTTTCCCGGATTCGGATAAAATACCCCCAGAGCCGGGAACCATACCCTGCATCCTGCATCTTGCATCCTGCATCTTGCATCTTGCATCCTGCATCTTGCATCTTGCAAAGGAGTCCCATGCGCACACGTTGCATCACCTGCATCGGCCTTATCCTGCTCCTGTTCTCCCTTTTTGCCCCCGCCGTCCTGGCAGAAGGCGCGCCACCCCTGGCCGTCTACTACGCCGGGCCCGAGGGCGGCGTGCGGACGGCCCTGGCCCTGGCCGCCGACATCCGCCTGGTCCCCGACCCCGCCCAGGCCGACGTCCTGGTCCTCAACGGCGCCATTCCCGACCCGGAGGGGCTGGCGGCCCGCGTCCGGGAGGGGGCAGGCCTGGTGCTCATCCTGGGCCCGGACCTGACCGCCGATGAGGTCTCCACCCTGCTGGGCTTTCCGGTGGCGCTGGAGGCACGGGAGGAGCCCCTCAGCCTGGTCGCGGTGGAGGGGGTCGCCGACCCCGTGCTGAGCGAGATCGTCTGGACCAGCGCGCCGCAGGTCCGCCAGCGCTACGGGGTGACCACCCCCGTCTCGGCGCTGACCCCGCTGGTGGTGGGCTTTGAGGACGGCTCCTGGGTCCTCTGGTCGGCCCTGGACGGACGGGCGTACGTCTTCAACGCCTTTCTGGACGAGGCCAACCCCCAGTTCCAGAGTTGGGCGTACTTCAACTACTTCGTCTATCATCTGACCCTGCGCGCCGGGGGCCGGACGCCTCTCCCGTTTGCGGACTACCCGGCCTCCCCCGTGCCCCACGAGCGGGACCGGCTCGTCCTCTACCTCCTGCTGGCGGGGATGCTGGCCCTGGCAGTGGCCGTTTTCTGGGCCGTCCGGCGCTACAGCCGCGCCCACCCGGAGGCCCTGGACGTGCTGGTGGCCGACCGGCAGGACTTCGCCACCCGCGAGGCCGGGACGGCCTGGGAGGACGTCGGTTTCCACCGCCCCCTGGCGGGCTTCTTCGTCGCCCTGATGATGGGGCTGGTGCTCTTTGTCCCCCTCATCATCTACCAGAACCTGGTCCTCCCCGTCTACATTCTCCCTTCGGCCCAGGCCCTGGGCATCTGGGGGCGGGTGGTCCAGTTCTTCAACTTCCTCTGGTTGCTCTTTGACCTGGGCACCAGCGCCGCCTTCATCAAGTTCTTCGCTCAGTACCGGGTCCACGACCCCCGGCGGGCCATCCAGTACGGGCAGGTCTTCGTCTGGTGGCAGGCCCTCTCCGGCGCGCTGCAGGTGGCCGCGGTGACGGCGGTGGCCGGCACCCTCCTCCCCCGCACCCCGTACGCGCTCTACACCTGGAGCATCATCATCCACACCTTCATCCAGATTCCCGGCTTCTACCAGGTGATGCGGCACGGGCTGATGGCCTGGCAGCGGTTTGACTACGCCCAGATTCTGGACATCGCCCTGGCCCTCATCTTCCCGATGCTCACCCAGCCGGTGCTGGTCACGCTGATGGTGCGCTGGGGCGCAGCACATCCCATCTTCGGCGGGCCGATGGGCGGCGTCCTGGGGATGGGGATGGCCGCCTACGCGGCGGAACTCCTGTCCTTCCTGGTGGGCCTGTGGCTCTACCGGCGGCTGGGCTACAACGCCCGTCTCCTCTTTCTGGCCCACTTTGACTGGGCCATCGTCAAAGAGTCCTTCCGCTTCGGCGTCTTTGAGATGCTGGGGTCCATCGCCTGGGCCGCAGGGCAGGCGCTGGAAATCCTCATCACCCAGACCCGGCTGGTCAACTACAACGAGGTCTGGGGGAACTGGACCCTGGCGCAGAACTTTATCTTCTCCTATAACGTCCTGAACACCCTGTACTCCAACCTGATGTCCTCCATCTCCGAGGCCATCTCCAACGCCCGGAAGGTGTTGAGCCAGTACTACTCGGTGATGGCCTACAAGTGGGGCGGCATCATGAGCGCCTTCATCGGCGCGGTCCTGCTGGCCGTCGCCGACCGGTTCATCCTGGGCGCCTCGGGGCCGGAATTCGTCCGCGCCGCCGCGTACGCCATCCCCCTCATCATCTGGGGCGCCATCCAGTACCCGTCGTGGGTGGGGGATAACGTCCAGTTGGGCGCCAACCGCCCCTACCTGAAGTCCATCCTGGTGGCGGGGGAGCAGGTCATCCGTATCGTCCTGGCCCTCATCCTGCTGCGGCGCTACCAGATCAACGCCCTCATCTTCGCCTACTTCGTGGGTCTGCTGACGAAGGACATCGTCGCCTACTTTGTCAACGACCGCCTCTGCTTCCCCCAGCGGTTCTACTTCTGGCAGTCGCTGGGGGCGCCGCTGCTGGCGGGGGCGGCCCACTACCTGGTCCTGCGCTGGCTCACGGGTCTCATCTGGCGGGGCGATCAGATCACCAGCGTGCTCATCTTCTTCATCGGCATCCTCCCCTCCTTCCCGCTCTTCGCCTTCTTCTACGCCCTCTTCGGCGGGTGGGACGAGGAGACGCTGGCGGAGGTCCGGCACGCGGTGAACTTGACCGGGTTCGTGCGGCCGCTGGCCTGGCTCTTCTGGGGGGCGAGTGCCCTGGGGACGCGGCTGAGCCCTCTGCACGGCCGCTTCCCCATCACCATCCGCCCGACCGCGCTGGAAGAGGCCCGCGCCCTCACCGAAGAGCGCGTCAAGTTGATTTAACCCACCGTTTCACGTTTCACGTTTCACGTTTTACGTTTTACGTTTTACGTTTCACGTTTCACGTTTTACGATGGACACCATCCTGGTCGTAGAGGACGAACCCGTCCTCCTGGAGACGCTGGAGTACAACCTGAAGCGGGAGGGCTACCGGGTCGTGACGGCTGCCGACGGCTGGCAGGCCGTGGAGACGGCCCGTCGGGAGCGCCCGGACCTGGTCATCCTGGACATCATGCTCCCCGGCATAGACGGCTTTGAGGTCTGCCGAATCCTGCGGCGGGAGACGACCGTCCCCATCCTGATGCTCACTGCCCGAACCGACGAGGTGGACAAGGTCGTCGGGCTGGAGGTGGGGGCGGACGACTACGTGACCAAGCCCTTCAGCATGCGGGAACTCCTGGCGCGGGTCCGGGCCCTCCTGCGCCGGGAGCGGATGCTGCGGGAGGAACTGGCCGCGGAGCAGGCTGAGGGGCGGGAACGCCTGGCCTTCGGCGACCTGACCATAGACGCGGCCAGCCGGAGGGTCTATCTGAGGGGGAAGGAGGTCCCCCTGAAGCCCAAAGAGTACGACCTGCTCCTCTTCCTGGCCCGCCACCGGGGGATGGTCCTCTCCCGCGACCTCATTCTGGAGCGGGTGTGGGGGTGGGATTTCGTCGGCGGCAGCCGCACCGTAGACGTCCACATCCGCTGGTTGCGGGAGAAACTGGAGGACGACCCCGCCAACCCCATCCGCATCGTGACCGTCCGGGGTATTGGGTACCGGTTTGAGGGGTAATAAGATGAAACGATTCCGCAGTCTCCGCTGGCGATTGCTGGCCCTGGTGGAACTGGCCATCCTGCTGGCGATGGTCGTCCTGGCCCTGGGCCTCTCCGCGATGGTCCGGCGCACCTACCTGGGCCATCTGGAGGAGCAGTTGACGATGGAGGCCCGTCTCATCGGGGACGCGCTGGCTCCGGCGATGGCCTCCGGCCCGCCCGAGGAGTTGCTGGACGCGGAGGCCCACCGCTACGCGGCCCTGCTGGACGCCCGGGTCACCCTTATCGGCCCTGACGGCACCGTTTGGGGGGAGTCCCACGAGGACCGGACGCAGATGGAAAACCACCTGAGCCGGCCCGAGGTCCAGCAGGCCCTGGCGGAGGGCCGGGGGGTCGCCATCCGTTTCAGCCACACCGTGGGCTACGAGATGATGCACGCGGCGGTGCCGGTGGAGGCCGGGGGGCGCATCGTGGGCATCGCGCGGGTGGCCCTGCCCCTCCGGCAGGTCCAGGCGAACGTGGCCCGCCTTCAGCGGACGGTCGGGCTGATGGCCGTCCTCTTTCTGGGCCTGGTCGGACTTATCGTCTTCCTCCGGCTGGCCCCCACCATCCGGGCGATCCAGGACCTTTCCGACGCGCTGGGGCGGCTGACGGCGGGCGACCTGGACGCGCGCGTCCTCCCCCGAACCGACGACGAACTGGGCGACCTGGCCCGCGCCTACAACCAGATGGCGGACCGCCTGCGGGAGACCATCCGGGCCCTTCGGGAGGAACAGGCGCGCCTCTCGGGCCTGCTGGAGCGGATGACCGATGGCGTCCTCATCACCGACCGGGAGGGACGGGTGCGCCTGATCAACCCCGCCGCCGCCCGGATGCTGGGCGTCTCCCCCCAGGAGGCGCTGGGCCGTTCGTTTGTCCAGGTCGCGTGGGACCACCGCCTGGTCGGGCTGTGGGAGGAGTGCCGGGAGCGCGGGCAGGAGGGGGTCGGCCTGATAGAGATGGGACCCCGTCGGCCCGTCTTCCACGCCGTCGTCACGCCGCTGGAGGGGGAGGAGGGCGCGGCGCTGGTGCTCCTGCAGGACCTGACGCGCGTGCGGGAGTTGGAGACGGTGCGGCGGGACTTTGTGGCCAACGTCTCCCACGAACTGCGGACGCCCCTGGCGACGCTGAAGGCCCTGGTGGAGACGCTGCAGGAAGGCGCGCTGGAAGACCCCCAGGCCGCCCGTCGGTTCCTGGAGCGGATGGAGGGGGAAGTGGACCGGCTGGACCGACTGGTGGGGGAACTGCTGGAACTGGCGCGCATAGAGTCGGGGCGCGCGCCGCTGGAGATGGCGCGTGTGGCGGTGGCCGACATCGTCCGGCCGCCGGTGGAGGACCTGCGCCCGCTGGCGGAGCGGTCCGGCCTCTCTCTGGAGGTCCGCCTGGACCCCGACCTGCCCCCCGTTCTGGCGGACGTGGACGGGATGCGGCGGGTGGTCGCCAATCTGGTCCACAACGCCATCCAGTTCACCCCGTCCGGTGGAGTGACGGTGCGGGCCGAACAGGTGGGGGAGGAGGTGGTCATCTCGGTGCGGGATACCGGGGTGGGGATTGCCCCGGAGGACCTGTCCCGCATCTTTGAGCGGTTCTACAAGCCCCGGGGAAGCCGGTCGGGCGGCGCGGGGCTGGGCCTGGCCATCGCCAGGCACATCGTCCTGGCCCACGGCGGGCGCATCTGGGCGGAGAGCACAGAGGGACAGGGGAGCACGTTCTACGTGGCCCTGCCGGTGGGGGAGTAGCGGGGCTGAATGTAGCGCAGGCCGCCAGCCTGTTGATGTGGCGCAGGCCACCAGGCCTGCGCCACAATTTTTCTGCCTTTCGGTGTGACCATTTTCCTATTGCCTCTTCTACAAAAACGTGGTACGATTGGGTCACCCTGCGGTAGGAGGGTTATGTGATGCGGACTTGTGTTCTGGCGGAAAGCAAGACCTTTGTCCGGAGACTGGCCTGCCTGGGAGCGGCGGTGCTGGCGCTGGCTGCTGCCCGTCCGACTTCAGCAGAGGCGCACCAGCCAGCGGCATCCCGTCCGTTCCAGGAGGGCATTTCCTTTGCCACCTGGTGGTCCGGGCAGTACGCCACGCCGGAAGCGGATTACTCCCTCTCCCTCCTGGCCTCCACCGGGGCCGAATGGATTGCCCTCATCGTGACGGGCTACCAGGAGACCCCCTGGTCCACCACCATAGACTATACCAGCACGCGGACTCCCACCGACAACGAACTGGCCCAGGTCATTCGTCAGGCCCACAGTTTGGGACTCCGGGTGATGCTGAAGCCGCACCTGGACCTGGAGGACGAGGCGACCACCGGCTGGTGGCGGGGGCACATCGGGACTTACTTCACCACCGAGGCGCAGTGGGCGGCCTGGTTTGCCTCCTACCGGGCGTTCATCACTCACTACGCCCAACTGGCCCAGCAGGCCGGCGCCGACCAGTTCGTCGTGGGGACGGAACTCCTGGGGACGACCCACCGGGCCGATGACTGGCGACGGGTGGTCGCCGACGTCCGCGCCGTCTACAAAGGCCCCATCGTCTACGCGTCGCTTCACAGCGGGGAGGAGACGTCCATCACCTGGTGGGACGCAGTGGACTACATCGGCGTGGACGCGTACTACCCGTTGAACGATAACCCCGACGAAAACCCCACCGAAGAGGAACTGGAGGCCGCCTGGGCCGGGCCGAAGGCGACCCTCTCGGCCCTCTCCGCCCGGTACAGGAAACCCGTGATTTTCACCGAAATCGGCTACCGCAGCACGGCGGGCTGCACGGCCTTCCCCTGGGATTCCTGGCGGTCGGGGCGGATCAACTGGGTGGAGCAGGCCGCCGCCTACGAGGCCGCGTTCCGGCAGTTCTACAACGAGCCCTGGATGGCGGGGATGTACTGGTGGTTCTGGCCGGCGGACCCGTGGGCCAGCGGCCCCTGCGACACCGGTTATTCCCCCCGGCAGAAGCCCGCCGAGGACATCCTGCGGGCCTGGTACGGCGGCGTCCCTCGCCCGGTGGACCCCGTCCTGTTCCCGGCCTACGATCAGGCGTTGACGGTCTATCAGGACGGGCTGGCCTCCGGCTGGCAGAACTGGTCATGGGGGGCCACTCTGAATCTGGGGGCATCCGTTCAAGGAGGGGACGCGCCGCTGGTCGCCGCGCAACTGGAGCCCTGGGGAGGCATCTCCTTCCGGCGGACCAGTCCCTTCTCCACCGGGGAGTACCGGTGGCTGGAGATGGACGTGCGGGGCTCTTCGGAGGGGGAGCCGCAACTGCGGGTCTACCTGGAGACGGCGGACGGGGTCCGGCTGGTGGCCGCGCCCGTCAACGACTGCCGGCACATCGCCGGGGGGCACGTGGAGGCGGAGGTCTGGAAACGGGTGCGCATTCCCCTCCAGGACCTGAACCCCAACGGCCTCCCGGTCGTCCGGCTGACGATTCAGAACGCCAGTGGTGCCCCGTCCCCTCTGTTCTGGCTGGACAACCTTCGCCTGGTCGCGGCCCGGGAGCCGGCCCACCGGGTCTTCCTGCCGCTGACGGTTCGGGGCGGTCAGTAGGACAACTGCGAGCAGTTGTCCTACTACCGCACATACGGGTCCCGGATGGCCTCCAGGAAGGCCGCCAGGCTCTCCGGGCTGGAGGCCACCGACCAGTTGATGACCGGCCACTCCCGGTCGGAGGTGACCTCCAGGAGCAGGACCGCCCGCACCAGCGGGTACTGCTCCTTGAGTAACCTGAAGCACTCCCGAATCCACTCCGCCTTGTCCCCGCCCTGCTCCGCCGTCGCCACCTCGGTCAGCATGATAGGCTTGCCCCACTGCAACGCGGCCTGGTACTGCCCGTCAAACAACTCGTGGAAGGACCGCCAGCGGGCCCAGTCCGCCGTCGCCGCCGTGCCGTGGTTGAGGACCGTCGTCCCCACCCAGTCCACCACGTCGTCCCCCGGATAGTACTGGTCGGCCCAGCCGTTCAGCCACATCGCGCTCCAGAGGAACTGGACGTTCGTCGCCCCCTCCTCCCGGAAGAGGGCGACGATGCGCCGGAAGGCGGCCCGGTACCCCTCCGGGTCCCCCTGCCAGGGGTACCAGGAGCGGACGCCGGGCTCGGTGCTCTGTTCGTGAGCGAACCGCAGGACGATGGGGCCGCCCGCGGCCCGCGCGGCCCGTGCCCAGGAGCGGATGTACTCGTCGTGCTGACCGGCCGCGATGCTGGAGAGGGAGTAGGCGGGCTGGGGCGCCGTCGGGTTGACGAAATTCCGCTCCCAGGGCTCCCAGGTGAGGACCGGAATCCAGCCGGCCCGGTGGGCCAGCGCCACCGCCTCCGCCGGAAATTCCCGGTCGCTCCCACCCCAGGAATGGAACCAGAGGACGTACTCCACCCGATGGCCGATCATCCGCTCAAAGGCCGCAACGGAGGCGAATTGGTCGTAGGGCACACCCTCGGTGTGGACCCCCAGGGCGAGTTTCCCCTCCCGGTTCACGGGGACGGCGGGACGCGAGGGGAGCGGGGGCCGGGTCGGCGTGGGAGTTGCCGTCGGCGTGGGGGTGGGGGTCGCCGTTGGCGTCGGGGACGGGACGGCCGTCGGCGGGACCGTCGCGGTGGGGGTCGGGGTGGCCGGGGCCGGAGACGGCCCGGCGACCGTCGGAGCCGGGGTGGGGGGGATGGCCCCCGTCGCCGATGGGGGCACCGTCCCCAAAGAAGGACGGCACCCGCTCAGGACGACGAGGCCAATGAGTAGCAGCACCCCAAAGGTGGACCGGTTCATCCTGCCTCCGATGAGGTGGAACTCCACCGGAGTCCCTTTTTCGTCGTCCGCCGGAGCCGGAGGACAAAGCCGTATCCGGCGTTCCGGATCACCTGGCCCAGCAGTCCGGCGAAGTAGGCCGCCCAGAGGAGGCTCCCCCAGTCCGCCTCAAAGAGGATGGAGCGGGTCGCCAGGTGGTAGAGGATGGCGCCCACGAGGGCCAGGAAGAGGAGAATCTGGGGGAGGACCTCCTGCCAGTAGAGGCCAGCCTGGTGGACTTTCCGGGTCACCCGGTAGACGGGCTTGCGCTTCGGGCCGTAGGCGAGGGCCAGGATGGCGGCCCAGATGTAGACGGGGGTCAGGCCCACCCACATCTGCCGGGACCGCCAGACGGACTCGTAGGGGAGGTCCCCGGCCAGGGCGATCAGCAGGAGTTCCGTCGCCGCCATGAAGGGCAGGAAGTGGAGCGCGTAGTCGGCGTACGTGGTGACCACCGGGTAGATGCCCAGGGTGAGGGCCAGGACGGGGGTCAGCATGAAGATGAAGGTGGCGAAACTGTGCAGGTAAAAGAGGCCCAGTTCCAGGAAGTGGAGCAACTGTCGCCCGTTCAGGCCCCGTTTCTCGCCCCAGAAGAGCCAGCGGACGGTGTCCAGTGCCCAGGTCCCCCGCTGTTTGAAGTAGTTAGGGATGTCCTCCGGGGAAATCTGCCCCCGGGCGCCCACGATGGGGAGGTAGATGCCGCGCCAGCCGCGCCGCAGCGCCTCCACGCCCGACTGGAAGTCCTCCACCAGATTCCAGACCGGCAGCCAGCCGATGTCCTCCAGGGCTTCCCGCCGCCAGACCAGGCCGGAGCCGCAGGGGAAGACGGAATTGGTGACGTTGCGGGCCAGCATCCCCCGGCGGTAGAAGAGGGGCTCCATGTTGTTGAAGGGGTCGCCCGGCCCCACGACGGCCTCCTTGACCGTCTGGACGAAGGCTACGCGGGGGTCGGCCAGCAACTGCCCGATGGCCTGCCGGAGGAAGGAGGAGTCCGTCAGTTCGTCATCCGCGTCCCGCATCTCAATGAAGGCGACGTCCTGGCAGTAGGAAAGGAGTGGGGGGGCGGGAAGCACCGACGGGGTCAGGCCGTCCGGCGGCAGCGCGAAGATGTCGGTGGGGACCGGCCCCTCCGGCGCACAGGTCTCCAATGCGGCGTTGAGGTTTCCGGCCTTCGCATCCCCGCGGCGCTCCGGCGTCCCCCGCAGGGGCGGCTCGTAGTACACCACCTGGGCGGCGGGGAATTCGTCCTGGAGACGTCGGACCACTTCGTGGACCGCCGGGCGGTGGGAGTCGTCGCTGATGACCAGGCGGATGCGCTCCGTCGGGTAGTCCTGCGCCAGGACGGAGCGGGCGGTCCGGTAGACCATGTCCGGCGGCTCCCCGGCGGTGGGGATGACCACCAGGACGTTGGGCTCCTGGCCGCGCGGGACCGATCGCTCCGGAGGCACCCACAGCGACCAGCCGTTGATGAGGGTGACGATGGCCAGGAGGACGGTCATCAGCGTGGCCAGCAGGAACGGGATGGCAAGCCAGAGGGCCTGCCCGTTCAGGTGGGCCAGCAGCCAGGGGACGAACCAGAGCGTCGCTCCCAAAAACAGCACACCGGCAAGCCGAAACAACCAGTTCTTCGTTTTCATTTTTGCCTTTGACGTAACTACCTACCAGGGAGCCCCCGGGCAAGCGCTATCAAAGACGCGGCGAAGGCATGCCCCTGTAGCGCAGGCCGCCAGGCCTGTATTCGCAGGCTAAAGCCTACGCTACATTATCTGCAAACGATTCAGGGTAGGTAATTACCCTTTGACTCTCTCATCCCCCTTTTCCCGAAACGGGGGAGAAGGGGAGAAGAGGGGGTGGGGGCGGCAGCTTCGCCGCCCCCAAGCCCCCTCTCTACTGTCCACTCCATATCACGGTTTCCACCGGATACTCCACGTACCGCAGGTCGCTCCCAATATTGACCACCCGGCTGGTGGACGAGAAGACGGGTCGGAAGGTCCCGCACGCTTCTATCCGCTGGAGGATTTCCGGGGGCCAGGAGAAGGACCCGCGCACGTCCACAAACCAGTCCACGGCGCAGAGGTCTCCTTCCAGTTCCCCGTGGGTCACCCGGTAGGTGTCGTAGACGTCCCAGGGGGAGAGGATGCGGCCCTGGGCGTAGAGGTAGGCGATGAAGGGCCAGGACTCGTTGATGAGCAGTTTCTCGCCGGGCCGGACGTGTTCCAGCAGGTACCGGGCCGGGGCGCGGAGGTCGGGCCACCCCCGGTCGGCTTGGAGGGCCTGGGAGATGCCCAGCGCGGCCAGCGCCAGGACCAGCAGGAGGGTCACTGTCCGGCGCAGGGCCCGGAATTCCCCCTTTCTGGCCCCCCAGAGGGCCGCCAGTGCCACGCCCACCAGGGGATAGGCGAAGAGGTAGCCGAAGGTCAGGTGTTTGGTGATGCTCACGGGGTCGTGCCGCAGGATGTGGTAGGCGGGCCAGAGGAAAAGGCTGAGGAGCAGGACAGCGCCCAGGAGGCGGTTCCCCCGGCTCAGCCACCAGCCGATGGGGGCCAGAATCAGCGCGGGGAGGCTGAAGGAAAGGGCGGTGAAGGCGATCATCGGGAGGGTGACGCCGAAGGAGGGGGTGTTGGTCAGCCGCCACTGGAAGTAGATGGCCACCTGCTCCCGCCAGGGGAGCAGGACCATAACGGCGGTCAACGCGCCCAGATAACCGAAGAGGAGCAGGTCCAGGGAGGCCTTCTTCGGCCGCGTGATGGCCAGGATGCCCAGCAGGGGGATGAGCATCACCCCGGTGGGGTACTTGGCCAGGGTCCCCAGGACATACGCGATGACGGCCAGAAGGAGCCACTTTCGGTGGTCGTGGCGCGCCAGTTCGGTGAGGGCCCAGAAACTGACGGCCATCCCGGCCCATGCCAGCCCGTCGTAGACGGCCAGGCGGGCGGTGGAGATGAGAGCGCCGTTCAGGGCCAGGGCGAGGGTGGCCCAGAATCCGGCTCGTTCGCCGAAGAGGTTGCGCGCCGCGCGCGAGAAGGCCAGCAGTCCGGCCGACACTGCCAGCAGGGCCAGCGCCCGCGCCCCGACGGTCCCGGCGAGGCGGTAACCGATGCCGGCCAGCGCGGGCCAGAGCAGGGTGCCGCCGAACCAGGTGAGGTACTGGTCCGAATAGCCGTGCCCCTGCAGGGTCCGGAGTCCGGCCGTGATGTAGATGCCCTCGTCAAAGAAGAGGCCGTTGGAGTTCAGCGTGACCAGGGAGGCCAGGAACCAGATGCCGACGAGGGCCAGAGTGAGCCAACGGTAATGGTCCGGGTTGTTTGGGTGATTCATTGGTTCCCATTATAACCTTTCTTTAACGATTTGCAAACCGGTTTTCTGATGGGAGCACCTGGGTTTCAGGAGAACTGCCCTGGAAGAAAGGGGCGTTTTTGCGGCGGCGAGGCCACCGCAAAAACGCCCCTTTCTCCGAGTTGGGCCGGTTGCCCGATGGAGCGCCCGGGGCAATTCGCCCGGGATTCCACCGGTGAAGAAAGGACACCGCTTTACTCAGGCAAGGCTCCCTCCGGCATCCTCCACGCCATAACCACGGCCACAATGGAGAGCACCAGCAGCGGCAGGTGCATCACTCCCATCCAGAGGGTATCGGGATTGGACCAGAGGCTCAGGTTGAACAGGCCGTAAAGCAATCCATTGAAGGCCGTGACGTGGAGGGCCAATCGGTTCACCCTCGGGTACGCCAGAATCAGCAGAAACAGAAAGACGGGGGTCAGCAGACAGTAGGCCAGACCGTAATCGGGGGAGGTGAGCAGGAGAAGCGGGGCAAAATTCGGGACAAAGCGCGTCCCGTCCGATGCCACAGGGGTCCAGAAAGCCAGGAGCGCCAGGGGGAAGAGGACCCAACGCCAGCGGGGGGCGTCGCGAAACGAGATTTGGAGACGGTCCTTCCAGGCGACCCACAGCCAGAGCAGGCCCAGCAGGAGGTCCGCCACCAGAGCACCGGTGTGCACAGCGAGACCGTAGATGGGAATCTCGGCGTGGGTTTGAACCGCCGCGATGACCAGGTAATTCAAGCCAAAGTAGGCGGCAATTGCCCGCCCTCCCACCTGCGGTTTCCAGACCGCCAGTCCGACGACCGCCAGTGTCATTACATGAAACACCCATCCCCATGCTGCATACGGCAGGGCGGCCCACCTCAGAATTTCAAGGATGACCTGCTGGGTGTCCCGGGGGTCGTAGGGATGCTCCGTGTAGAGGGGCAGGAAGGCAATAACGGAGAGGAGAAAGTAAACCAGGATGTAGAACCACTTGCGTTGAGTCAGAGGTTTCCTTGCCATCAGTTGTTCTCCATAGGGGGTGAATGAGGTCAAGAACGGGTTCAGCCGACCAGCATCAGGACCAGCCCGACCATCCCGCCCAGCACAATGCCAGAGAGCACATCCAGGAGGTAGTGGACGCCCAAGAGGACGCGCGAGAGGGCGACAGCGGCGGCCCAGAGGGCCAACACGGCGATCAGCCATCCGGGGATCAGCGGGCCCAGCACAGTGGCGATGGCGGCGACCCGGACGGCGTGTCCGGAGGGGAGACTGTAGTGGTCGTGGATGGGGTACAGCCCATCCGGCGGCCCATCCGGGCGGGGCCGGCGGATGAGCCGCTTGAGCCCGGCCGCGACGACGCCCGCCCCGACGATGGCCTGGACCAACCGCAGGGCCACTTCCTGCCACGTCGGTGTCCCCGGCAGAAAGAACATCACGGCCGCGGTGGCCAGCCAGAAGATGGCATCTCCCGAATGAGTGACAATTTTCCCCAGGCGCCGCCAGCGGCTGTCAACCAGCCGCAGGGAGGCGGAGAGGCCCACATCCCAGCAGGATAGCCGTCCCCATACCCCTCCGCTTTCGGGGCAGCGCAGACGGGCCGTTTCCTCCGTGTATGCCAGTTCCATCGCCAATCCTTTCATCAAAGGCCTCAAAACGGACTGCGGGGGCGGGGAAGGCCACTATCTTCCCTCTCCAGTTCGTCCCAGGTAATATCCATCTCCACCATCTCGCCGGTAACGGCGTAAACCGTCCGCTCGCAGATGTTGGTGACCCGGTCGGCAGCCCGCTCCAGGTTGTGGGCGGCCCACAGCAACCAGTTGACCTGCTCTATCGCGGAGGGGTCCCGAATCACGGCGCCCATCAGGTCCCGGTAGATGCGGAGATAGAGGGCATCCACCTCGTCGTCCTCCTGCGGGATGGCGCGGGCGGCCTCCGTGTCCCCGTTGACGAAGGCCAGCAGGGCCCGATGGAGCATATCGGCGGCCTTCTGGGACATCATCGCGATTTCCGCGGGCACGGGGGGCTGAGGGGAGTCGCCCATCCGGATGTTGATGATGGCGATGCCCTTGGCGTAATCGCCGATGCGCTCCAGTTCGCCCGCAATCTCCAGCACCGCCGCCAGCAGGCGCAGGTCGCCCGCCACCGGCTGCTGGGTGGCAATGAGGCCGATGGTGAGGGCCTCCAGCGCAAAGCGCCGGTCGTTAATCTCCCGGTCCTTTTCCACCACGCGCCGGGAGGCCTCCAGGTCCCGCCTCCGGAACGCCTCCGCCGATTCCAGGAGCGCACGCTCCACCATGTTTCCCAGGATTAACAGTTTCTCTTTGACTTCCCGCAGTTGCTGGTCCAGTATTTTCCGGGTCATCGGCTACCTCTTATTTACAACCCCCTCTCAAGTTTGGCCCTTTGCCTTTGGTCCTTCTGCAAGGGCTCTCGGCCGCCGCAGCGAAAAAACCATTGGTTATCCAAACCGCCCGGTCACGTAATCCTCGGTCCGCTTATCCCGGGGGTTGGTGAAGATGGTCTTGGTTGGGCCGAACTCAATGATCGTCCCCGACCGTTCCCCCTCGCCGGTGAGCATCATCATCGCCGTGTAGTCGGAGACGCGGGCCGCCTGCTGCATATTGTGGGTGACGATGACGATGGTGTAATCCCGCTTCAGTTCCCGCATCAGTTCCTCAATCTTGAGGGTGGCGATGGGGTCTATCGCCGAGGCCGGCTCGTCCAGCAAAATGACCTCCGGCTGCAAAGCAATGACGCGGGCGATGCAGAGCCGCTGCTGCTGCCCGCCGGAGAGGGAGAGGCCGCTCTGGTGGAGTTTGTCCTTGACCTCGTCCCAGAGCGCCGCCGCGCGCAGGGCCCCTTCCACCGCCTCGTCCATCTGCGCCCGACTCCCCCGGAAGCCGTTGATGCGCAGTCCCCAGGCAATGTTTTCGTAGACGGACTTCGGGAACGGGTTGGGCTTCTGGAAGACCATCCCGATGCGCCGCCGGACCTCCACCGGGTCCACGCGCGGGTCGTAGATGTTCATCCCGTCAAAGAGGACTTCCCCCTCCGTCCGGCAGCCGGGCACCAGTTCGTTCATCCGGTTCAGCGCCCGCAGGAGCGTGCTCTTCCCCACCCCCGAAGGGCCGATGATGGCCGTGATCTGGTGGCGGGGGATGGCCAGATTCACATCCTTGACGGCCAGAAAAGCGCCGTAGTAGACGCTCAGGTTGCGGAGTTCAAGGGCTACTGGTTCCATAGGATGTTCCGTGATAGTCAAACGTGAAACGTGAAACGTGAAACGTGAAACGTGATGCGTGATTACCAGCGCCGCTGGAGGCGGTTGCGCAGCCAGATGGCCAGCGCGTTCATCGTGAGCAGAAGGGCCAGCAGGACGATGATCCCCGCCGCTGCCAGGCGCTGGAAGGCCGCCTGTGGCATGGAGACCCAGTTGAAAATCTGGATGGGCAGGACGGTGAAAATATCCAGCGGACCGCGCAGGTCAAAGGCGATATAGGTCAGCGCGCCGATGGTGATGAGCGGCGCCGTCTCGCCGATGGCCCGGGAGAGGGCCAGGATCATCCCCGTCAGAATCCCACCCATGCTGTAGACCAGGACGTGGTCCCGGACCATCTCCCAGCGGCTGGCCCCGAGGGCCAGGGCTGCCTCGCGGATGGAAGCGGGCACCGCCCGCAGCGCCTCGCGCGTGGAGACGATGATGACCGGCAGGATGACCAGCGTCATCGTCAGGACGCCCGCCAGCAGACTGCGGCCCAGGCCCAGGCCGCGCACAAAGAGCCCCAGCCCCAGCAGGCCGTAGATGATGGACGGCACCCCGGCCAGATTCGCCACGTTAATCTCAATGAAACGGGTCATGGCATTCTTCGGCGCAAACTCTTCCAGATAGATTCCCGCCCCAACGCCCAGCGGGAAGGAGAGGAGCGCGGTCAGCACCATCAGCCAGATGGAGCCCTGGAGCGCGGAGCGCAGGCCGGCCTGATCCGGAAAGCGGGACGGGAACTCGGTGAAGAATTGCGGCCGCAGATAGGGCAGGCCGTCCACAAAAACCTTCACCAGCAGGGTCAGGAGCATGGCGATGCCCAGCAGAATGGCCAGGAGCGCCACCCCCTCCCAGACCATCCCCATGACCTTGCGGCGCGGCAGGTTGGGCTCAAACATACGTATTCCGTACTGCGGGGTCCGTCGTCGGTCGTCCGTCGTCCGTCGTCCGTCGTCCGTCGTCATTCATACACCTCCCGGAAACGCCGGGTGAGCAGGTAACTGGCGACGTTCATCCCCAGCGTCATCACGAAGAGCATCATGCCAACGGCGAAAATGGTCTTGTAGGCCAGACTCTGCTGGGGGGTGTCGCCCAGGCTGACCTGGACGATGTAGGCCGTCATCGTCTCTATGGATTCCAGCGGGTTGAGGGTCAGTTTGGGCTGCTGGCCGGCGGCGATGGCGACGATCATCGTCTCGCCGATGGCGCGGGAGACGGCCAGGATGAAGGCGGCGGCGATACCTGAAAGGGCCGCCGGGACGACCACCTGCGTCGCGACCTCCCAGCGGGTGGCACCCAGCGCGTAGGCCGCCTCCCGCACCGAGTTGGGAACCGCGTAGAGGGCGTCCTCCGAGAGGGAAGCGACCATCGGCAGAATCATAAAGCCCATCGCGATGGCTGCGCTGGCCGCGTTGAAGACCTGGGTCTGCGGGAAAACCGACCGCAGGATGGGCGTGATGAAGGTCAGCGCGAAGTAGCCGTAGACGACGGTGGGAATGCCCGCCAGAATCTCCAGGAACGGCTTGAGGACCCGACGCACCCGTTCGCTGGCGTACTCGCTCATATAGATGGCCGCCAGCAGTCCCAGCGGCAGGGCCACCAGCATGGCGCCCGCCGCGACCAGCACCGTCCCGTTGACCAGGGGCCAGATGCCGAACCGCTGGGAGAGGAAGAGCGGCGTCCAGCGGGTATCCAGGAAGAACTGGGCGAAAGAGACCTGCCGGAAGAAGAGGACCGTCTCCTCCAGGAGAACGTAGATGATGCCCAGGGTGGTCAGGACGGAGACCAGGGCAAAGAACAGCAGGGCGGCCCTGACGGTCCGCTCCTCCCATTGGCGGCGCCGCCGAAGGCCATCCGACCGGAACAGGTTTGTGTGTTGGTGACGATCCGTGCTCATAGCCATCGGGAGAATGGGGCGGCGGCCTGTAACCGCCTGCCGACGAAAGTCGCCCGCTCTGGGCCTTCGGTCGGCCTCGCCGACCCTCCCCCTCCCTTCTCCCGCCGTGCGAGAGAGGGAGGGGAAGGGTGAGGGCAATGCCGCCCGGTCCTGCACTACTGCTCCGCCTTCAGCAGGTCCGCCAGGGTGACGCCGACCTGGGGGCCGCCGCCCTTGAAGACCGACCCGACGATGCGCTTCTCGTACCGCTGCATCGCCAGCGAGTAGATTTCATCGGGCAGCGGGATGTAGCCCACGTCCCGCACCAGCGTCTTCGCATGCTCCAGGTAGTACTTCACGAACAGGTCAATCTCGTCCTTCTCGTCGGCCCGGGCCCGGTTGACGTAGATGAAGAGCGGGCGGGAGAGGGGCTTGTAGGTGCCGTTGGCGACGGTCTCCGGGGTGGGGTAGACGCAGTTGCCGTCGCCCGCGTCAATCGCTACCAGTTTGAGTTTGTCCTTGTTTTCCTCGTAGTAGGCCAAGCCGAAGTAGCCCAGCGCGTTCGGGTCCCCCGCGATGCCCTGGACCAGGACGTTGTCGTCCTCGCTGGGCAGGTAGTCGCCCCGGCTGGCCTGGGCCTTCCCCACGATGGCCTCGGTGAAGTAGTCAAAGGTCCCGGAGTCCACGCCCGGCCCGTAGAGGGTCAGGGGACGATCGGGGAAACCGGCCCGCACCTGGCTCCAGTTGGTGATTTTGCCCTCGGCGTCCGGCTCCCAGATTTTCTTCAGTTCCTCCACCGTCAGGCAGGTGACGAAGTCGTTGGCGGGGTTGACCATCACCGCCAGGCCGTCAAAGCCGACGGGGAGTTCAATGTACTCCACATTGTTCTGCGCGCAGACTTCCGCCTCCGATTTCTTAATGGGGCGGGACGCGTCGGAGATGTCGGTTTCGCCCGCGCAGAACTTCTTGAAGCCACCGCCGGTCCCGGAGATGCCCACGGGCACCCGCACCTGGGGGTACACTTTCTGGAACTCCTCGGCGACGGCCATCGTGATGGGGGCGACGGTGCTGGAGCCGTCCACCAGGATGGTCCCCTCCACCGGCCCCGGCGTCGGGGTGACTTCCACCACCTCCCGGACGACGGTCACGGCGACCTGGGGCGTCGGCGTCGGCCCGGGGGTGGGGGTCGGCTGGCAGGCCGCAATGACGGCCAGCAGCACGATAAAGGATATGGACAGCAGAAGTTTACGAGACATGTTGGTTGACCTCCTCCTTCAGTTTTCTGATTCCGCTGGCGATCATAACGGCCTGTGGTTAACGGCGGAAGAAGGAATTGTTAACGTTGGGTTAAATTGACAGCGCCCGTCAGAAAGGTATAATGGGATAAGCATGTCATCACCCACAGCGCTCCAGTTCCTGACTGATTCCGAAACGGAGACCATCCATCAGGCCACCCTGCGCATCCTGTGGGAGGTCGGCGTCGTCCTGACCCATCTGGAGGGGCGGGAATATCTGGCAGGAGCCGGGGCCGTGGTCCACGGAGACCGGGTGCGGATTCCGTCGGACCTGGTGGAGTGGGCCATCGCGCAGTGTCCCCGCCAGGTGACCCTGCGCGGCCGGGGCGGCCAGACGGTGACCCTGGGCGACGGTTCCCTTTCCTGGCACAACGTGGGTGGCGCGCGGGACGTCTATGACCCCCGCTCTGTGGTCCGTGGTCGGTGGTCTGTAGTCTGTGGCCGTGGTCTGTGGTCCGTAGTCTGTGGTCTGTGGTCCGTGGTCTGTGGTCAGTCGTCATTGGTCAAGGAGGCAAATGGGCCAGGCATTGTTGTTGACTGGACGACCCGGCATTGGCAAGACGACGGTCATCAAAGCGGTGGTGGAAGCGCTGGGCCCCCGGGCCGGGGGATTCTACACCGAGGAAATTCGCGGGCCCGGCGGACGCAAGGGCTTCCGCCTGGTCACCCTGGATGGGGAGGAGGCGGTGATGGCCCACGTGGAGTTTCGCGGCCCCCGCATCCCGCGCGTGGGCCGCTACGGGGTGGACGTGGAGGCCATCGCGCGGGTGGGAGTGGGAGCCCTCCAGCGAGCGATGCGGGAGGGGCGCATCGTTGTCGTGGACGAAATCGGCAAAATGGAACTCTTCTGCGGGCCGTTCAAGGAGGCCGTCCTGCAGGCTGTCGGTGGCCCGTACACCGTCCTGGCGACGGTGATGGCCCACCCCCACCCCTGGGCCGATGCCCTGAAAGCCCTGCCGACGGTCACCCTCTGGGAGGTAACGATGGAGAACCGGGACGAAATGCCCCAGCGGGTCCGCCAGTGGATAGAGCGGGCCGCGCGCCGATGATGACGCCAAATGATGCCTGCCCCGTCATTTCCTGGCAGAAATCGCCGACCTGTGGTATCCTATACGCCGCAGGCCCTGCGACCCGCAAGTACGGGCGAGCCCTCGGCCCCGAAGGGCCTTCGGCCCGAGGGGGCATGCCTCGCCCCTACCGCGCTCTGCGACTTGCGACCTGCGACCTGAGGTGTGCTATGAACCCATTACTGGTTGTGGAAAACGTTCACGTTCATCGGCCTGGCGCGGAAGTGCTCCGGGGGGTCAACCTGACCGTCTATCCTGCCGAGGTCCATGTCCTCCTGGGGCTGAACGGTTCCGGCAAGAGCAGCCTGGCCTATACGCTGATGGGCTGCGCGGGATACCGCCCGGCCCAGGGCCGTATCCTCTTTGACGGCGAGGACATCACCGACCTTCCCGTCTCGGAGCGGGCCCGCCGGGGCATCACCCTGGCCTGGCAGGAGCCGGCCCGCTTTGAAGGACTGCGCACCGGCGACTACATCGCCCTGGGGATGAAAGAGCCCACCCTCGCCCGCGTGGAGGAGGCGCTGCGGGCCGTCGCCCTGGCCCCCGCCGCCTACCTGGGCCGCCCCGTAGACCCGACCCTCTCCGGCGGCGAGCGCAAACGGATAGAACTGGCCGCCGTCTACGCCATGCGCCCCCGCCTGGCCATTCTGGACGAGCCGGATTCGGGGATTGACGTCCTGGGCGTGGAGGAGATTACCGGTCTGATCCGGCAGATGGCCGCCGAGGGGACGGCCGTCCTGCTCATCACCCACCGGGACGAGATGGCGGACGCCGCTGACCGGGCCAGTTTGATGTGCGGCGGGACCGTCGTCAAAACGGGCAACCCGGATGAGGTGCGTGCCTACTTTGCCCAGCGCTGCCGTCCCCATGAGGAGACACTGGGCGCTCAGCCCTGGGAACCCGTCAACGGCGATGCCTACAAAGAGGTGGTCACCCGGGGGGTGTGCGCATGAAGGCCCATACCGCGCCCGTTATCCCTGCTTCTCTCCTCTCCCGGCGCGATCCCGCGTGGGCGCGCGATTTTGAGGCCATTCTGAAGGCCTACGATGCGGCTGGTGGCAAGGTGGACGCCCTCCAATCGGACCGTATCGCCAGTGCGGTCATCAGCGCCAACCGGGTCCTCCTGGTCAACGAAATCCCGGGCGTCCACATTGAGGCCGAAGAGACCCCCACGGGCATCCGGGCCCTCATCCGGGTGGACCCGGGGACGCGCGTGGAGTACCCCGTTCACCTCTGCTTCGGGATGATCCCGCAGGAGGGGATCCAGGAGATTCTCCCCACCTTTGAGATTGGCGAAGGGGCGGAGGTGGGTTTCCTGGCCCACTGCACCTTCCCCAACGCGGTCAACCTTCAGCACATTATGGACGCGACGGTCCGCATCGGGCCGGGGGCGACGATGCGCTACACCGAGGCCCACTACCACGGCCCCTACGGCGGCGTTCAGGTTCTCCCGACCAGCCACGTCGTCGTGGAGGAGGGGGGCCGGTTTGAGAACGAGTTCAACCTGACCCACGGGCGGGTGGGCCGGATGGAAATCCGGATGGAGGTGGATGTGGCCGCGCGCGGGGTGGCGGAACTGACGGTCAAGGCCTACGGGATGGGCGAAGATTACATCCGCGCGGAGGAGACCATCCGCCTCAACGGCCCCGACGCCCGCGGGCTGACGAAAACCCGCGTCGCGGTGCGGGACCGGGCCGTCAGCGAGGTCTACACCACAGCGGAGGGGAACGCCCCTGGCGCGCGCGGCCATATGGACTGCACGGAGATTGTGCGCGACCAAGCCGTCGCTCGCAACACTCCCATCGTCGTCGTCCGCAACGACCAGGCCCGGGTCACCCATGAGGCCGCCATCGGCTCCGTGAGCCGCAAAGAACTGGAGACGCTGATGGCCCGGGGCCTCAGCGAGGACGAGGCGGTGGACATCATCATCCGGGGGATGCTGGCATAAGGGGCGGGTTTTGCGGCGGCGGCCGAAGGCCGCCGCCGCACGCCCGCAGCACAAATCGCCCGACGGTAAACCGTCGGGCTCAACAGCAAAGCCCTGCGGGCTACCCTATCAGCCCCGAAGGGGCTTCGCAAACTTAGCCCGATGTTTTAGCGTCGGGCAAATCTGATGAGCCCGGATGTTTACGTCCGGGCAATGAAGCGCTGGCCGAAACAAATGCAATTGGTATAAGGAGCCCATGCCCTTCTGGCGGTTGTTTTATCATTTTGTCTGGACGACTAAAGGGCGAGAGCCCCTTATTGCTCCCGATTTTGAGGATCGGCTGCACAGAGCCATTGCTGCCAAAGTAGTGCAAATGGGGGGAATCGCCCACGCAGTGGGGGGAACATCGGACCATATCCATTTGGTTGCTTCCGTTCCTCCCCAACTGGCACTGGCCCGGTTTATTGGCGAAGTGAAGGGCAACAGTTCCCATTTCGTGAATCACGTAATCTGTACCGATTGCGAATTTGCCTGGCAGAAAGAGTACGGCGTGATTTCCTTTGGCGAACGTCAACTGGATTGGGTGGTGCGCTACGTCCAGAATCAGGCCTTGCATCATGCCCAGGGGACGACAGTCCCACATCTGGAATGTGCTACAGAGTCTGGCGGAAAATGAGGGGAAGGATGCCATTTTACGATGCTCAATCTTCGCCCGACGGTAAACCGTTGGGCTTAACGGCAGAGGATCTCCGCCCGACGGTAAACCGTCGGGCTCAGCAGCAAAGCCCTGCGGGCTGCCCTGTTCCGTCCAATGGTGAACCGTCGGGCTCAACAGCAAAGCCCTGTGGGCTACCCTATCAGCCCCGAAGGGGCTTCGCAAAATTAGCCCGACGCTTTAGCGTCGGGCAAACTCAGCCCGACGCTTCAGCGTCGGGCGAAACCGCACGCCCGACGGTAAACCGCCACGCGGCGAGCCGCTCACGGCGTGGCGGTCGGGCTCAACAGCGAAGCCCTGCAGGATATGCCCTCAGCCCCGCAATCGTTGTCCTGCTTCTCTGCTGGCTCTTCCTGTTCGCGCGCCCGGCCGGGGCCACCCCGGCGCCGGACGGCCCCGTCATCCACATCCTCTACTTCTATTCTGTAGACTGTCCCCACTGCCGGGCGGTGGAGCAGGAAGTCCTGAAACCGCTGGAGGAGAAGTACCCGGGCCGCCTGGACGTCCGCTACCTGGAAATCGGCGACCCCACCGCCTACGAGTTGCTGGTGCGGACGGAGGAGTACTTCCAGGTCGCGCCGGAGAAGCGGGGCCTGCCCACCATCGTCGTGGGCGACCGGATTCTCATCGGGGAGGACGAGGCCCGGCAGCAGTTGCCCTGCCTGGTGGAGAAGTGCCTGGCGGAGACCGGCGCGGGATTCCCACCCATCCCCGGCCTGGAGGATGCACTGAACGGCGTCAGCAGCCCGCCTGCAGGCCCCGGCATGGGTGTGGAGCCGGGGGGCATCGGCGTCTGCTCTCCCGAAGAGGCCGCCGCCTGCGAGACCCAGGCCCCCATCTGGGCCGCGTACTTCTACCAGGTCGGCTGCCAGGAGTGCAGCCGCGCCGAGGCGGACATCCGCTACATCCGCCAGCGCTACCCGCAACTGGTGGTGGAAGAGTTCAACATCTACGAACAGGCCGCACTGGCCCAGTGGCTGGCGGAGCGGGCCGGGCGGACGGACCTCCACACCCCTGCCCTCTTCATCGGGGACGACGCCCTCATCGGGGAGAAAGAGATCACCCCCCAGAACCTCCAGGCGCTGGTGGAGAAATACGCCACCACCGGCGCCCCCAAAGTCTGGGCGGACTTCAACCCGGAGACCGGGCTGGCCGGGCTGGTGGAACGGTTCCGCGCCCTGGGCCCGCTGACCGTCATCATGGCCGGTCTGGTGGACGGGTTGAACCCCTGCGCGTTCGCCACTCTGATTTTCTTCATCGCCTACCTGGCCGCCGGGGGCTATAAAGGACGGCTGGTCCTGGCCGTGGGCGGGGCATTCACCGCGGGCGTCTTCCTGGCCTATCTGACGGTGGGGCTGGGGCTCTACAAGGTCCTGGACCTGCTGGGAAGTGCGCTCACGGTGGCGGGCCGCTGGCTCTACGGGCTGACGGCCCTCTTCTGCCTGGTGCTGGCGGTGCTCAGTTTCGTGGACTTCCTGAAAGCGCGGAAGGGGCGGATAGAGGAGATGACGCTGCGCCTGCCGGACCGTCTGAAGAACCAGGCCCGCGCCGTCGTCCGGCGGGGACAGCGGATGTCGGCCTACGTTCTGGGGGCCTTTGTCACGGGGCTGCTGGTCTCGCTGCTGGAACTGGCCTGCACGGGGCAACTCTATCTGCCGACCATCGTCTTCGTGGTCAGCGTGCCGGCGCTGCGGGCCCGCGCGGTGGCCTACCTCCTGCTCTACAACCTGGCCTTCATCCTGCCGCTGGGGGTCGTCTTCGCCCTCACCTACTTCGGCACGACCTCCCTGCAGTTGGGGATGTTCCTCCAGAAGCGAACGGCGGCGGTCAAATTGGGCACCGCCCTGGTCTTCCTGGCCCTGGCGGTGTGGCTGGGGGTGTCCCTGCTGTTGTGAACCCGCGGGGGGGGGGGCTTTGCCGCCGCCCCTCCAGTGAGTGTATCCTGATTTAACCCCCCACTCCATCCGTTCCGACGGAAAGGGCCGGGGCGGGCCAATGGCCCGCCCCGGCCCTCATCTTCACTTTAAAGCAGCCGTCTCAGGACAGCCTGCGCTTCTTCTGCCATCCCCCGAATCACCTCCGCCACCGGGCGGACCTCCCGGATCAGGCCGATGGCCTGGCTGCAGGCCGTCACCCCCACGTCCACCTCTCCGGTCTCGTACATCCGGCGCGTCATGTGGCCGCCGACAACGGCCAGAATCTCCGCCAGGGACGCGCCGCGCTCTTCCAGTTCGGCCAGTTTGCGGGCGGCGGCATTGTCCCAGGCCCGCATCTGGTTGTTCAGGGAGCCCAGAACGGGCCGGGTGTCCGTCTCGGCGGCCTCCGCCAGCGCCCGCTTCAGGTTCGGGTGGATGGGGCACTCCTCCGTCAGCAGGAGACGGGTGCCGATGACCACGCCCTCGGCCCCCAGGGCCAGCGCGGCCGCCAGCCCGCGCCCGTCGGCGATGCCGCCAGCCGCCAGGATCGGCACCTCCAGCGCGTCCGCCGCCAGCGGGACCAGCACCATCGTCGTCAGCCCCAGTTCGCCGATGTGCCCTCCCCCCTCGTAGCCGAAGACGGTCACCGCGTCGGCCCCCAGACGCTGGGCGGTGAGGGCATGCCGCACGCTGACGCACTTGTGCATCACCGTCACCCCGGCGGCCTTCAGCCGGGCGTAGAGGTCCTCCGGCGGTCGGTGCCCGCTGGTCTCCACGATGGAAACCCCCTCCTCCAGGATGACGTCCACGTAGATGTGGTTGTCTATGGGACGGACGGCGGGATGAAGGCTGAGATTCACCGCGAAGGGCCGGTCGGTCAGCGCGCGGGTGCGGCGGACGGCCTGCCGGAAGGACTCCCGGTCCGGGAACATCGCCGAGGCCAGGACGCCCAGCGCGCCGGCGTTGGAGATGGCGGCGACAAACTCCGGGCCGGAGATGTGCATCATGCAGCCGCCGACGATGGGGTATTCTATGCCGAAGAGTTGGGTGATGCGGGTTTGGAGCATGGTGAGACGTGAAATGTGAAACGTAAAACGTGAAACGTAAAACGTGAAACGTAAAACGTGAAACGTGAAAAGTGAAAAGTGAAACGTGAAACGTGAAATTACAGGAAGGTGACCTGGTGGACGGGTTCGGTCGCCCGGAGGAGGCGGCGGATTTCGGCCTGGGTCGCCTCGTCCCGTATCCGCTCCACGCGGGAGACGGGCCGCCCGTCCGGGGAGACGGCGCTCTTCCACTCCACCACAAAGCCCGGCACCAGCGCACAGCCGAAGCCCCCCACCCCACAGCAGGTGGTGTCCAGAACCGCACAGCCCACCAGGTAGAGGACTTCTCGTCCCCCAAAGGGGAGACGTCCCTCCTTCATCCAGAAGTAGCGCCCGCCGATGGCCGTGACCTCGCGGTTCAGTTCGGGATGGGCGAAGAGTTCAGTCTCCATACCGGCCCACGATGGTAATCGCGCAGATGTTCATGTGCGGCATGCCGCCCAAGTTGTGGGTGAGGCCGTAGCGGGGGTTCGGAATCTGGCGCTCCCCGGCCCGCCCCAACAGTTGCAGGTACATCTCGTAGAGCATCCGCAGGCCCGAGGCGCCGATGGGGTGCCCAAAGCACTTCAGGCCGCCATCGGGCTGGCACGGAATCCCCCCGCCGCGCAGGTCAAAGAAGCCGTCCAGGACGTCCTTCCATGCCTTCCCCCGCTCGGAGATGTGCAGGTCCTCCATTGTGACCAGTTCGGTGATGGAGAAGCAGTCGTGGACCTCCATCATGCTGATTTCCCGCCGGGGGTCGGTGATGCCGGCCTCCTGGTACGCCGCTTTGCTGCATTTGGCGGTGGTCATGAAGTACGTCCCGTCCCACTCGTTGTATCCCATCTCCTCCCCGCTGGAGAGGGCAATCTGGAGCGCTTTGACGGTGACGATGTCCTTCCTGCCCAGCCCACGCGCGATCTCCGGCGTGGTGACAATCGCGCAGGCGGCGCCGTCGCTGACGCCGCAACAGTCAAAGAGGCCCAGCGGGTAGGCGACAATGGGCGCGTTCAGCACCTCGTCCTCGGTGACAGGACGGCGCAGGTGGGCCTTCGGGTTGAGGGAGCCGTTGGCGTGGCTCTTGACGGAGACGTGGGCCATCGCCCGCTTCAGGTCCTCCATCGGGATGCGGTATTTGGCGGCGTAGGCGGTGGCCAACTGGGCGAAGGCCCCCGGCGCGGTGATGTTGGGCATCCACTGCCAGTTGAGGCTCCCCGCCGTGGCCCCCAGGTTGGGGAGTCCCCCGTAGCCCACGTCTTTGAGTTTCTCCACCCCCAGGGCCAGCGCGATGTCGCATGCGCCCGACGCGACCGCGTATACCGCGCCCCGGAACGCTTCCGTCCCGGTGGCGCAGAAGTTCTCCACGCGCGTGACAGGGATGCAGGGCAGGCGCAGGTTGATAGAGAGGGGGAGCGCACTCTTGCCGACGCTGATTTCCTCAAAGCAGGTGCCCAGCCAGGCGGCCTGGATTTCCTTGCGGTCAATCCCGGCGTCGGCCAGCGCCTCCTCAAAGGCCTCCACCATCAGGTCTTCGGCCCCCACATCCCAGCGCTCCCCGAATCGGGTGCACCCCATGCCGATAATGGCGACTTTATCGCGGATTCCTGTGGCCATCGGACCTCCTGATGCGTATGAAACGTGAAACGTGAAAAGTGAAAAGTGAAACGTGAAAAGTGAAACGTGAAACGTGAAGTCAGTCTGGGAGTGGGACGTCGGTGAGGAGGGAGGACCAGGTAGGGTCGTGAAGAAGGGGGTCATCTTCCAGGCCGGGGGTCCAGTCCTCCGCTGGAAAAGATGCGGCGACGTCCCAGGAATCATCCAGAGCCGGTCCGTCTGATGAAAGGCGGTAGACCGGGGGTGCCTCCCGTACTTGCAGGACTCCCCCGCGCTGCTGCGGAACCATTGTCAGAATCAACCGGATCAGGCTGGTGAGGAAACGCAGGCGATGCCGGAAGACGGCCTCTCCGAGGGCGTGCCGGGATTTGAAGTACCAGTCCCGGCCCTCCCTGGCAGAACCAAGAGCATACTCGTAGAACCGGGCCCGGTCCCGCCCGGACCCCCTGGAGTACCCCTCGGCCAGGTTGGCACTGATAGAGCCAACCGCCCGATACAACTGATCCGCCAGGCTGACCAGATGCCGATTCTCAGCCAGTCGGGCCGCATCGCGCCACACCAGGTCCCCCAAAAACAGCGCCAGCCGATACGCCTTCATCTTCCACAACGAATCCTGCTTGATCTCCTCCGGCACCCCCTTCTCCCACTCCTCGTACGTCATCGCCCCTCCTCCACGTTTTACGTTTCACGCTTCACGTTTTACGTTTCACGTTTCACGTTTTACGTTTCACGTTTCACTTTTCAGAACCTGAACAACTTCTGCACCAACTGCGACTTCATCAGGTCGCCCTCTATCTTCAACTTGCCGCTGGTGAAGGCCTGCATCGCCGGTAACTTCCCCGCCACCAGCGCCAGGAAGTCCTCGTCCGCCATCTTCAGCGTCGTCGTCGGCTTCTCGTGGACCCCCGCCGAGACGGTGCAGGTCTGGTCCTTCACCACCACGTACCAGTCGCCGCCGCCGGGGCCGGAGATGCGGAACTGGAAGACCACGTCCACCCCCGCCGCCTTCTCCGGACGGAAGAACTCCGGCATCCGGGCGAAGACATCGGCGACGGTGGACGGCGCGCCGGCGGGTGGGGCAGGGGCCGCCGACGGCGCAGCCGCAGCGGGCGCGGGCGGGGCCCCCACCGCAGGCGGCGACAGCATCTCCAGTATCTGCGCGTTCGCGTTCGGATAGGGTTTTGCCCCCTCCAGCGAGTCTATCCGCGCCCAGTTTTTGCGGATGTCCTCGGCGGTCGGGACGCCGTCGCCCAGGCGGACGCCGGGGGTGGAGAGGACCGCCGCGCGGCCGTACACCCCGCCCCCGGCGTTCAGAATCAGCCCGCTGTCGGTGCACTTGTCCGAGCAGAGATAAAGGACCAGGGGGACGACGAACTCCGGCTTCAACTGCTCCTGCACCTCCGGCGGAAAGACGTCCTCCGTCAGCCGCGTCGTCGCCAGCGGCGCCACCGTATTCACCTTAACCCCGTACTTCTCCCCCTCCAACTTCAGCGTGTTCATCAGCCCCACCAGCCCCATCTTCGCCGCACTGTAGTTCGTCTGCCCAAAGTTCCCAAACAGCCCCGCCGCCGACGTCGTGAACACTATCCGCCCGTACCCCTGCTCCCGCATCCGCAGAAACGCCGGACGGGTCACGTTGTACGCCCCGTCCAGGTGCACCGCCAGCACCGCCTCCCACATCTCCGGCGTCATATTCGCAAAGGACTTGTCCCGCAGGATGCCCGCGTTGTTGATGAGGATGTCCACCCGCCCGAAGGCGTCTATGGCCGTCTGGACGATGCGCTCGCCCCCCTCCGGAGTGGTGACGGAATCGTAGTTGGCGACGGCCTCCCCGCCCAGGGCGCGGATTTCGGCGACGACCTCATCGGCCACGGCGCCGGTGACCTCGCCGGAGCCGTCGCGGGCGACGCCGGGGTCGTTGACGACGACTCTGGCGCCCCGGCGGGCCAGTTCCAGAGCGTAGGCACGGCCCAGGCCCCGCCCGGCGCCCGTCACAATCGCCACCCGCCCGTCAAAGCGAATCTCCGCGGCCCGGCGGCGCTCCTCTTCCTCCCTCCGCTTCCATTCCTCCACCAGCGGGACGGCCTTCCAGAAGTAGCCCACAAACCCCCGCTCCGGGCTGGTGTGGTGCCGCCGGAAGACCATCCGGACCGGCATGCCGACTCTCAGGTCGTCCAGTTCGCAGTCGGTGAAGTCGGCCATCATCCGGCCGCCGCCCTCAAACTGGACCATCCCGTAAATCGCGGGCGGGTCCACGGAGACCGCCAGCATGTCGCCCGTGAAGGACCGAATCGTCGCCGGGACGTCGGCGAACTCGTAGTCCTCCTGGGAGTGCATGGCCAGGCAGTTGGGGTTGACGCAGATTTCGGTCTTGGGGAACTGGGGCGTCCCGCAGACGGTGCACCGTCCGCCCACCAGGCCCAGAATCATCCGGTGCTCCCGCCAGAGGGTCGTCAGCGCGGTCTGGGTCGGCGCCTCGGCCCGGATGCCCGACTCGGTGATGATGAGGTCGCGGAACTTGAGGAACTTGAGGTAGTTGTCGGTAGTCTTCTTCTCCGCCAGGGAGCCGCGGATGCCCCGACGGGGCGGGAGTTGGCGGATGTGCTCCGTCACCTGGAAGCAGAGGGCGTCGGCCCCCTGCCCGAACCCGACGACGACGATGCGCTGGCCCGGCTGGGCCTCCTCCAGGACGCGCACCAGCATGACCAGCGGGTGGGCCGTCCCCGTCTCCCCGCAAACGGTGTAGAGGTTGTCGGCGACTTTCTCCGGCGGGATGCCCAGCGGGCGCACCAGGCGCGCGTGGTCCCGCCCGAAGAGGTACGGGTAGACGAACCGGTCCACGTCGTTCACCGTCAGCCCCAGTTTTTCCAGGAGCCCCTGAATGGCCGCGGGGAGAATTCTGGCGTACCCCTCGTCCCGCAGCCAGCGCTCCTCCCAGGTGTAGTCAAACCGGTGGAGCGCGCCCCGGTAGTGGTCCACGAAGTCCAGGGTCAGGGTGTGGGCGCCCAGGAACTCCGCGACGACGTTTTCGGTGCCCACCAGGAGCGCCGCCGCGCCGTCCCCGAACCAGAGTTCGTAGTAGGACGCGGCACGGGCCTCCCGCCGGTCCGCCGCCGCCACCAGCACCGACCGCTTCCCCCCGGCCTGGACGGCGTCCAGCGCGGCCAGCAGGGCCGAGGTCCCGGCCCGCTGCGAGGTGGTGAAGTCGGCGGTCCGGACGTCCTCCCGCAGGTTGAGGGCGGTGGCGACGATGCCCGCGCCGGAGCGGTCGGCGAAGGGCAGGGTGGTAGAGGCCAGGTAGAGGCCGTCCACCGCTCTCTTATCCACGCCCACCAGGCAGTCCCGCGCAGCGGCGACGGCCATAGTGATGCTATCCTCGTCCCAGTTGCAGAACGAACGTTCCCCCTGTGCGGCGGTGATCAGGGCGGGGGCCAGCCAGCCCATCTGCTGGACCGCCGCCATCCGGTCCAGCCGCAGCCGGGGAATATAGCCGCCGAAGGATGTGATGCCGAGCATAGGGCCTCCTTGAGGTGACGTAAAACGTAAAACGTGAAACGTGAAACGTGAAGCGTGAAACGTGAAACGTGAAGTCAGTCTGGGAGTGGGACGTCGGTGAGGAGAGAGGACCAGGAAGGGTCGCGAAGGAGCGGGTCCTCTTCCAGGCCGGGGGTCCAGTCCTCCGCTGGAAAAGATGCGGCGACGTCCCAGGAATCGTCCAGAGCGGGTTCGTCCGATGAAAGGCGGTAGACGGGGGACGCCTCTCGCAGTTGCAGGACTCTCCCGCGCTGCTGCGGAATCATCGTCAGAATCAACCGGATCAGGCTGGTGAGGAAACGCAGGCGATGCTGGAAGACGGCCTCTCCGAGGGCGTGCCGGGATTTGAAGTACCAGTCCCGGCCCTCCCTGGCAGAACCAAGAGCATACTCGTAGAACCGCGCCCGGTCCCGCCCGGACCCCCTGGAGTACCCCTCGGCCAGGTTGGCACTGATAGAGCCAACCGCCCGATACAACTGGTCCGCCAGACTGACCAGATGCCGGTTTTCAGCCAGTCGGGCCGCATCGCGCCCCGCCAGGTCCCCCAAAAACAGCGCCAGCCGATACGCCTTCATCTTCCACAACGAATCCCGCTTGATCTCCTCCGGCACCCCCTTCTCCCACTCCTCGTACGTCATCACCCCTCCTCCACGTTTTACGTTTCACGCTTCACGTTTTACGTTTCACGTTTCACGTTTCACTTTTCACTTTTCACGTTTCACTTTTCAGAAGTTGACAGCATCTCCAGTATCTGCGCGTTCGCATTCGGATACGGCTTCGCCCCTGCCAGCGAGATGATTTCCGGCCAGCGGGCCGCGATATCTTCCGGCGCGGGAACCCGGTCGCCGCCGCCCAGGCGGACCCCCGGCGTGCTCACCACGACGGCCCGCCCGTAGACGCCGCCCCCGGCGTTGTAGATGCCCCCGCTGACCGGGCATTCCTCCGAGCAGAGGTAGAGGACCAGGGGGACGACGAACTCCGGTTTCAACTGCTCCTGCACCTCCGGCGGAAAGACGTCCTCCGTCAGCCGCGTCGTCGCCAGCGGCGCCACCGTGTTCACCTTAACCCCGTACTTCTCCCCCTCCAACTTCAGCGTGTTCATCAGCCCCACCAGCCCCATCTTCGCTGCACTGTAGTTGGTCTGCCCAAAGTTCCCAAACAGCCCCGCCGCCGACGTCGTGAACACTATCCGCCCGTACCCCTGCTCCCGCATCCGCAAGAACGCCGGCCGCGTCACGTTGTACGCCCCGTCCAGATGCACCGCCAACACCGCCTCCCACATCTCCGGCGTCATATTCGCAAAGGACTTGTCCCGCAGGATGCCAGCGTTGTTGATGAGGATGTCCACCCGCCCGAAGGCGTCTATGGCGGTCTGGACGATGCGCTCGCCCCCTTCCGGGGTGGTGACGGAGTCGTAGTTGGCGACGGCCTCGCCGCCGGCGGCGCGGATTTCGGCGACGACCTCATCGGCGACGGCGCCGGTGACCTCGCCGGAGCCGTCGCGGGCGACGCCGGGGTCGTTGACGACGACTCTGGCCCCCCGGCGGGCCAGTTCCAGGGCGTAGGCACGGCCCAGACCCCGCCCGGCGCCCGTCACAATCGCCACCCGCCCGTCAAAGCGAATCTCCCCCCGCGCGCGCCGGGCCGCCTCCTCCCGGCTCACCCACTCCACCACCCCCCGGTCCAGCACCACGTCGCCGTTCTGGACGTTCACCGTCCGGAAGACGGCCCGTCCCTCCTCCAGTTTCCAGATTTCGGTCCGAATGGGGACGCCCGGATAGAGGGGACGGTAGAAGCGGACGCGGAAGCGGGACATGCGCTCCGGTTCGCCGGGGAAGAGATGTTTGATGACGGCGCGGCAGGCGAAGCCGTGGGTGCAGAGGCCGTGCATAATCGGCCCCTCAAAGCCGCTGGCGCGGGCGAAATCGGGATCCACGTGCAGCGCGAAGGTGTCCCCGGAGAGGCGGTAGATGAGCGGCTGGTCGGGCGAGGGGCGCTGCTCTTCCACGAAATCCGGCGGGCGGTCCGGGAAGGCGAACTCTTCCTTCGGCGGGGGCTCCCCGCCGAACCCCCCGTCCAGCCGACCGAAGAGGGTCATGATGTTGGTGAACCGCCTGCGGCCGTCGGAACCGAAGGTCTCGGCCTCGGCGATGACAAACGCGCCCCGCCCCTCCCCCCGGTCGTAGACGCGGGTGATGCGCCCCTCGGTGGTCAACGTGTCCCCCTCCGGGGAGAGCGGCGCGTGGAAAACGGTCTCCTGCTCGGCGTGCAGGAGCCCCGCCAGGTTGATCCCGGAGCAGGCGACGACCTCGGCGAAGAAGGGGTAGGCCAGCGGCACGGCGAAGGACGGGATGATTTTGAGCCGGTTCTCGTAGACGTATTCCAGTTCATCAAACCCGGCCCCCACCCCCAGCGCGTAGAGGACGGCTTCCTTCCAGGTGTACTGACTGGTCATCGGGCCGATTTTTTTGCCTACGGCGTCCAGGTTGAGTGGCATAGGGACCTCCTGAGGGTGAAAAGTGAAACGTGAAACGTGAAACGTAAAACGTGAAACGTAAAACGTGAAACGTGAAACGTGAAACGTAATGGTTCAGGGGATGAGGCGCAGGATTTTTCCCGCCAGTTCAATGACCGGAACGCCAATCGCGCCGACGTTTTTCGCCGCCTGGATCAACCCCTCGATGCTCACGCTGTACCACTCTCTCTGTGGCTTTGGTTCTTGTAGCTCCTCTTGAAGGCGCTTAAGGTTCTTGCGGACTTTGGCAGCGTCCTCATCGGAGAGCTTCTCCAGCATTTCCTCGACCGCCTGCGTCAGTTGGGCCAGCAGCGGCGCCAGTTCGGGGTTGGAGGGGGTGTTGAAACTGCTCTGAATGGTTTGCGTGACCACATTCTCATCCCCCACATTGATCACGCTGCCGCGCACGTCCCCCGTTACCTCCAAATGCCTGTGCTCGTGATAGTGGATTTCCTTCGCCATACGCTCCTCCTCTGGGAATAACCGCCTGCGCTCCTCCCGGCGCGCTTCGGGCGTGGTAAAGCCGTTCAGCAGGGCGCTCACCTCCAGGTACAGCGTGCGTCCCTGCCAGGGCTCCGGGATTCGCGCCACACCGTCCTTCTCATAGGTGAGCAGTTTGCGGTAGTCCAGCCGCAGGCCGGGGTACTGCGGCGGGCAGATGAATTCGTGGATTTCCAGCGCGCCCTGCGCCCGGCCCTCGGTGAAGGTGCGGTGGATGACCTCAAAGTGGGCACGGATCATCGCCAGCATCTCCCGGCGGGTGTGCTCCGGACCGGTCACGCGGATTTCCACCTTGCGGTCGGCGACGCTGGCCCGCACCAGCGCCTGGTTGCCCTGCCAGGCCAGGATGACCCCCCAGCGCCAGACCCGGTCCTGGTCAATGTGCTCGTGCGCCCGCACGATGAAACGGGTGATGACGCTCTCCGGCAGTTGGGAATAGCCGTACTCAAAGGTCAGTGCGCTCTGCCACTCTTCCGCGGCCGCTTCGGGCGGTTCGTCCTGGCGCATGGCGTTGGGCAGGTACCAGGCCTCACCGGCGGGGTAGGCCAGTTCAAAGCGTTGCAGCAGGTCCAGGATCAGGCGGCGGTGTGGAGGGTCGTAATCCGGCAGGATGCGCCGCGCCGTTTCCGGGGTCAGCCGCCCGGCGGCCGCACCGCGCACTTCGTGGTCGGTGATCAGGCGATAGATGGCGCCGGTCACCCAGTTGGGGTTGAGGATACCCTCGCGGCTGAGCGGTTCGCCGTGCTCATCGCGAAAGTCCAACACCACCCCCAGGTCGTGGAGCAGTTCCAGCAGGGTGGCCTGGTCGCCGGGGTCGTCAATACCCTGCGCAGCGCACAGTTCGGCATAGCGCTCGTAGGGGATGATGTTGCGGCGGGTTTTCTCCTGCTCCAGCGCCTCCTTGACCCGCAGGTGCGGGGCGGCGAAGCACACGCGCACATGCGGCAGGGATTCCACGGCCTGCTCCAGCGCGGTCCGCAACTCGTCTATCCCGGTGTTCTCTGCGGCCGAGGTCTGGACGAAGGCGAGGATGTTGGGGAAATCGCGGCGCAGGCGGTTCTGCGGCAGGTCCAGCAGGTGACCCTGGGCGTCGGCGTGGTTGCCGACGACGATGATTGGCGCATCGCCGCCGAAGGCGCGGATGGTGCGCAGCCAGTACTCCACGCGGTTCTGCTCGTAGGTGTGGCGCACGTTCAGTACCAGCACATAGACGCAGCGCGCCGAGAAGAAGAGCGGATGGGTGGCGTGCATGAAGTCCTGCCCGCCGAAGTCCCAGAGATGGGCGGTGCGGGCGCCGAGGGGAATGGCGTGCGTCTCAACCGTCAGGGTGGTGGGGCGGTTCTCTATGTACGAGTTGTCCTTCAGGCGGTGGACGAGGGAGGTCTTGCCGGCGCCGGGCGGCCCGATGAAGAGCACGCGTGCCTCGTTCAGCGGGTGCCCTTCCTGCCAGATGGCGCGGTAGAAGGCGAAGATTTCCCGGGCATCGCCGCCGAAACTTTCATCTCCCAGCAATCGGCGTGGCAGGGCCAGGGTCAACGGGTTGCCGTGCAGGTTAAGTCTTTTCAGATTGGTGAGAGCGCCGATTTCGGGCGGTAGGGCGGTGATCTGGTTGTGCGACAGGTCCAGGCTTTGCAGGCTGGTGAGCCGGCCGATTTCGGGCGGCAGGGTGGTGAGTTGGTTTTCTGACAGGTTCAGGCTTTGCAGGCAGGCGAGTCGGCCGATTTCGGGCGGCAGAGCGGTGATCTGGTTGCCCCACAGGTACAGGTTTTGCAGGCTGGTCAGTTGGCCGATTTCGGGCGGCAGGGCGGTGATCTGGTTGCCCCACAGGTACAGGTTTTGCAGGCTGGTGAGTCCGCCGATTTCGGCCGGCAGGGCGGTGAGGCGGTTGCCCACCAGGTCCAGGTTTTGCAGGCTGGTGAGTCCGCCGATTGCGGGCGGCAGGGCGGTGAGACGGTTGTCCGACAGGCTCAGGCTTTGCAGGCTGGTGAGTCCGCCGATTTCGGGCGGCAGGGCAGTGAGTTGGTTGACTGCCAGATTCAGGGTTTGCAGGCTGGCCAGTCGGCCGATTTCGGGCGGCAGGGTGGTGAGGCGGTTGTTCCACAGGTTCAGGCTTTGCAGGCTGGTGAGTCCGCCGATTTCGGGCGGCAGGGCGGTGAGTTGGTTTTCTGACAGGTTCAGGCTTTGCAGGCTGGTGAGTCGGCCGATTTCGGGTGGCAGGGCGGTGATCTGGTTGCCCCGCAGGTCCAGGCTTTGCAGGCTGGTGAGTCGGCCGATTTCGGGTGGCAGGGCGGTGATCTGGTTGCCCCGCAGGTCCAGGCTTTGCAGGCGGGTGAGTCCGCCGATTTCCGGCGGCAGGGCAGTGAGTTGGTTCCGCGACAGGTTCAGGCTTTGCAGGCTGGTGAGTCCGCCGATTTCGGGCGGCAGGGTGGTGATCTGGTTAAACGACAGGTTCAGGCTTTGCAGGCTGGTGAGCCGGCCGATTTCCGGCGGCAGGGCGGTGATCTGGTTGCCCCGCAGGTCCAGGCTTTGCAGGCTGGCCAGTCCGCCGATTTCCGGCGGCAGGGCGGTGATCTGGTTGCCCGACAGGTTCAGGCTTTGCAGGCTGGTGAGTCCGCCGATTTCCGGCGGCAGGACGGTGAGGCGGTTGTCCCACAGGTTCAGAGTTTGCAGGCTGGTGAGTCCGCCGATTTCGGGCGGCAGGGCAGTGAGGTGGTTGTGCCACAGGTCCAGGCTTTGCAGGCTGGTGAGCCGGCCGATTTCGGGCGGCAGGGCATTGAGTTGGTTGCCCCACAGGTTCAGGCTTTGCAGGCTGATGAGGCCGCCGATTTCGGGCGGCAGGGCGGTGAGTCGGAGTCCCCCTAAGCCCAGTTCTTTCCAATCCTTTTTCTGCCAGAGTTCGGGAGGTATTTCAGGCAAAGGGTTGAATGAAATATTCAGGCTCACCAGGTTGGGTAAACGCCACAATTCGGGCGGCAGGACGGTGAGCTGATTGTTCCACAGGTTCAGGTTTCGCAGGCTGGTGAGGCCGCCGATTTCGGGCGGCAGGGCGGTGAGCCGGTTGTCCTGCAGGTCCAGGCTTTGCAGGCTGGTGAGTCCGCCAATTTCGGGCGGCAGGGCAGTGATCTGGTTGCCCGACAGGTCCAGGCTTTGCAGGCTGGCCAGTCGGCCGATTTCGGGCGGCAGGGCGGTGAGGCCGAGCCCGGAAAGGTCCAGTTCGGCGGCGCCGGTTTCGGCGGCAGAGCGAATGCGCGCCAGGGCTTTTTCTTCGGGTGTGGGCATAGGGTTTCTCCGGATTGCGCTGACTGAAGGGCCACGCCGAGCCCTCGGCCCCGAAGGGCCTCGGCCCGAGGGGGCTTCGCCCGAGGCGTCACCCTTTCGGGGCCTGCGGCCAATGGTCGGCCTTCGCCGACCGGGCCGCTTATGGGTGCGCACATCGGAGGGGCGTAGCGCCGCTGCGCCCGTGCCCGGCGAAGGCTTTGTCAGCCTTCCTCACCCCACCCCCAGCGGCTTCGCCGCTGCCGCCGCAGGCCTCGGCCCGAAGGGCCTTCGGCCCGAGGGCGGCGGGGGAGGGGTGAGGTGTGAATCCCTACAGGGCCGAGGCGATGTTCATCCCGCCGTCCACAACGAAGACCGCGCCGGTGATGTAGTCGGACGCGGACGAGGCCAGGAAGAGGGCCACCCCGGCGACGTCCTCCGGCTCGCCGAAGCGGCCCAGCGGCGTGGCCTTGAGAATGGGTTCGGCCAGGGCCGGGGTCTGCCAGAGGACCTGGCTGAAGCGAGTTTTGATGACGCCCGGCGCGATGGCGTTGACCTGGATGTTGGCGGGCGCCAGTTCCACCGCCAGCACCTGGGTCAGCATGATGAGCGCGGCTTTGGAGACGGAGTAGACGCCCATCGCGGGCGAGGGCCGCAGGCCGGCCACCGAGGCGATGTTGATGATTTTGCCACCGCCCTGGGCCTGCATATGGGGCGCCACGGCCTTCGCCACCCGGAAGGCGGCCTTCACGTTGGTATCCAGGATTTTATCCCATTGGCCCTCGTCGGCGGAGAGAATGGGGCCGAAGTGGGGGTTGGTGGCCGCGTTGTTGACGGCGATGTCTATCCGGCCGAAGGCCTCCAGGGTCCGGGCGATCAGTGCCTCCACCTGTTCGGTCTGCCCGACGTGGGCCTCTACGGCCAGCGCCTCGCCGCCAGCGGCGCGGATTTCCTCCGCCACCGGCCCGACGTTCTCCCGTTTGCGGCTGGAGACGACGACCCGGGCCCCCGCGCGGGCCAGGCGGAGCGCGATGGCCCGCCCGATGCCGCGCGACGCGCCGGTAATCAGCGCGACTTTGCCGTGAAGGGAGAATTCGTCCAACTTTTACCTCCCGGAGAGATTGGTTGGGATCATTTTGCAACTTGACGCCCCCAAGGGCCGAAGTATAATACAATCTGCCGAAGTGCCACCATCTGCACGGCGACTGGGTCAATGCACATCATCACTCGCAAACGTCTGAACGAATTTGCGGAAAAATATCCCGATACGAAGCCAGCCCTTCAACGCTGGTACAGATTGATGAAATCAGGACAGTTTCGGTCCTTTGCAGAACTGCGGGCCACCTTTCCCAGTGCTGACCAGGTGGGCCGTTTAACCGTTTTCAACATCGGGGGTGGCAAGGCACGCCTGATTGCAGCCATCCATTACAATAGACAAAAAGTCTATATCCGCGCCGTACTGACTCACGATGAGTACGATAAGGGCAAATGGAAGGAGTAACCATGGTCACAGAAGTTCAAACGGCCGAACGGGTCTGGCCAGCGCTGGCCCCGCTGGTTTTCGTCCCCCACACCGAATCCGAATATCAACGGCTGGTCAGACTGCTGGACGCTTTGATTGACATTGTGGGCGAGGACGAGAGCCATCCTCTGGCTTCACTAATGGAAGTCATCGGCGTGCTGATTGAAAAATACGAGGATGAACAAGTCCCCGAAATAACCGCTTTATAGACGGGGGCGAACGCCTCTGCGTTCTCCGCAGTAGTTCACACCTCCAGCGGTTGGGTCATCCCCACGTCGGTGTAGGCCTGCAGGCCGGTCTCCTCCCGCAGGCCGCGCAGGAGCGCCACCGGGTCTATGACCGCCTCCGGCCCGTAGACGCCCCCTTCGGTCACCAGGACCTGGCCCCGGGCCAGCATCAGGGCCCCCAGCGCCAGCGGCACCCCCGTCGCCGGGCGCATCTGCCCGACCCCGCAGAGGGTCCGGTGGACAGGCTGACCGCCCTGAACCCCTTCCACATCCACCCGCAGCGCGCCGGGCGGCTCCGGCGCCCCCTCCTTCGGCGTCGGGAGCAGGCGGGCCAGGACGTTGGCCACCCGGTCAATCCGCTCCGGCGTGGCGGTCAGGCGCAGCCGGCCCAGCCAGAGGAAGAGACGCGTCCACGCCCCCACCGACATCAGATACGTCACCTCTTCCAGGCTGGGGAAGTGGCGCGGGAGCGTCACCGGCTCCGCGTGGCCGGCGTTCCAGACCCGCATCCGACCGACCATCGGCAACTCCACCTCGCGGACAATCCGCCCGGCCCGGACCATCTCCAACTGCCCGTTCCGCCAGACGGGCGCCGGTCCGCCGTAGATGAACAGGACATGCTGAAGAACGGCCATCCCGTGCCCGGATTCGGGCGGCTGGTAGACGGTGATCGTCACCCGAAGGGGCCGGTCCATCTGGCGGGCCAGGTACGCCGCCGCCAGATTGGAGAGTCCGGGACTGGTGCCCAGCCCGATGACGATGCGGCGACCGTGCTGGCGGGCCGGGGCGTCCAGTTCCTCTATGACCTGCTTCGCGGCAATCCAGTCGTCGCAAATGCTGACGTAGTCCACTCCGGCCTCTATGGCGGTCCGGACCAGCGGCGCCTCAAAGCGGTAGAACGGCCCCAGGGCGGACGCGGCGACGTCGTGCTCGCGCATGGCCTCCACCACGTCGGCGGGGTTCCGCGCGTCCATCGGTCGGACGACGATTTCGGGCCCGACTCCTGCCAGGCGGCGGGCCAGCGCCTCCGCTCCGGCGACGTTCCGGTCGGCAATCGTGATCTGCCGGACGTCGGGGCAGCGGGCCAGCGTCTCCACCGTCTGGCTGCCCATATCCCCTGCACCGCCGAGAACGATGACCTTCATCTCTCCTCCTTTCGTTCTGCCGGGGTAACTGCTTACCTCACCCCTCCCCCCAGCCCCCTCCTCTCAAGTTTGGCCTTTTCACCCGCGGAGATAAATGAAATATATTTTTCATTGCGGCGGCTTTGCCGCCGCAATGAAAAATATATTCTTTTTATTCCCGTTGGCCCGCCAGAGGCGGGTTCAAAATCTTCTTTTCCCCTCCCTTTCCCAAAAAGCCAAACTTCAGGAGAGGTGGGAGATCATGGGGGTTTGGGGGGCGGCGGCGAAGCCGCCGCCCCCTCTTCTTCACTCCACAGGTCTGGCGGCCTGCGCTACACTGTTCCAAATGTTAGCACCACTGGGCACTTGGTGGCGCAGGCTGTTAGCCTGCGTTAACAGGCCTGGCGGCCTGCGCTACGTCTTTTCTACGCGTATCCGCCCCGGCCTGTGCCCTGCCTCAGCAGAGAAAGAATGCCTCCCACCCCGATGAACAGAATCCCCGCGCCCACCAGGAGAAACTTGGTCAGGGCACAGCCGGAGGCCAGGGCAGGCCACAGAGCTCGCGCTGACCCCAGGAGCAGGCGGATGAGGGCGTAGTTCTCCGTCACGTCCAGCAGTGCGGCCAGCCACTGCCCCCAGGAGAGAACCACCCCCAGCGCGGCCAGCCCCCGACTCCACCGGCCCAGACGGCGCGCCACCAGCACACATCCCAGCCCCAGCGCGCAGGCGTAGGAGACCATAAACAGGTAGTCCAGGCCCAGGCTGAGCCCGGCGTAGACCCGGGCCTCGGGCCCCCAGGAATCCAGAATCCGGCGCGCTCCCTCCAGGTCGCGGGCGAACTCGTAGGAGATGATGCCGCCGGGCGCGGCCGTCGTTTTCAGAGGAGCATCCAGCACCTGCAAAGAGGCCATCGTCAGGAGAGCCAGAATAGCGGCAATAACGAAGACGCGGGATTGCCCGGATTCAGTGAGCCAGAGGAAAGGGTGAGGAAGTTTCATCTCTCCTCCTGAAGGGACTTGTAGAACACCCGCTGGACTTTGACCTCCCGGAACCCCAGACGGCGATAGAAGGCGTGGGCGCGCCCCCGCACCACGTTCGTCCGGACGGTTAGCCCTCCACAGCCGCGCGCCCGGGCCCAGTCCTCCGCTTCCCGGACCAGCCGGGCGCCAACTCCCCGGGAGCGGTGCATTTCATCCACCACCAACCCGCCAATCTCCGCCTCCCGGTCAGCAATGACCTGCAGGCAGAGGTAGACGTGAATCCAGCCCACGACCTGGCCGTCTGCCTCCACCGCGACGAACACCGCGTGGCGGTCGTCCTCCGCCAGCGCCTGCAGGCGCGCGGCCATCCCTTCGGGTGTGGTGGGGTAGCCCAACTGCCCCGCCAGCGCGGCCAGCGCGGGGACATCTTCGGGTTGAGCGGGCCGGATTTGGAGTGCCATCTCCTGATCCCGCCTACAAATATAGACCAGTTTCCCAAAAGCGCAAATCCTGCATCCTCCGCCTGCGGGACGGGCGGATAGTATAAATGGCGGCGGCCCGAAGGGCCGCCGCCGCAACCCCACCCCCAGGGTTACTCCATCCCCATCGCCAGCATCTGGGAGATGACCACCCGCTGAATCTGACTGGTCCCCTCCACAATCTGCAGGATTTTGGCGTCCCGCATCCACTTCTCCACCGGGTACTCCCGCATGTAGCCGTACCCGCCCAGAATCTGCACCGCGTCGGTGGTGATGCGCATCGCGGCGTCGGCGGCGAAGGCCTTGGCCATGCTGGCCTGGATGTTCGCCGGTATCCCCTGGTCCACCATCCACGCCGCCCGCCAGGCCAGAAGGCGCGCCGCGTCTATCTCTGTGGCCATATCCGCCAGCAGGAACCGGATGGCCTGCTTGGTGATGATGGGCTTGCCGAACTGCACCCGCTCCCGGGCGTACTGGAGCGCGTACTCGTAGGCCGCCCGGGCCACCCCTACCGCCATCGCCGCCACCATCGGTCGGGTGTGCTCAAAGGACTGCATGGCGATGTAGAAGCCCTGCCCCTCCTCCCCAAGGCGGTTCTCCACCGGCACCTCCACGTCCTCCAGAATGACGTCGCCGGTGTGGGACGCGCGCATCCCCATCTTCTTCTCCTTCTTCCCCGCCGAGAGGCCCGGCGTATCTTTCTCCACGATGAAGGCGGTGATGCCCCGGTGGCCCGTCCCCGGCGCGACGGTGGCGAAGATGACGTAGAGGTCAGCGATGCCGCCGTGGGTGATGAACCGTTTCTGACCGTTCAGGACGTACCGGTCGCCCTTGCGGACGGCGGTGGTCCGGATAGACGCCGCGTCCGACCCGGCCTCCGGTTCGGTGAGGGCGAAGGAGCCCAGGTAGACGCTGTTGCAGAAGCGGGGGAGGTAACGGGCCTTCTGCTCCGGCGTCCCCGCCAGCATGATGGGCACCGCCGCCAGCCCGGCCCCGGCGATGGCCGTGGCGATGCCCAGGCATCCCCAGGCCAGTTCCTCCGCCACCAGACAGGCGACCAGGGCGCTGGTCATCCCGCCTCCGCCGTACTCCTCCGGATACTGGAAAGAGGTCAGCCCGACCCGCGCTGCCTTCTCCAGCACGGGCCAGGGCATCTCCTCCGTCTCGTCGTAGTGGGCCGCCACGGGCCGGATTTCCCGCTCGGCGAACTCGTGGGCCAGCCGTCGGATGCGCTCCTGCTCCTCGGTGAGCCGGAAGTCTATCATCGCTCCTCCTTCACGTTTCACGTTTCACGTTTCACGTTTCACGTTGAACAGCGCGTACAGCCAGCGCGTCGGCGCCCCCATATACTCCCGAATGGCGGTGACGACGACGTGCCGCAGGGGCGTCTCCTGCCGGACGGCCTCCACCCGGGGGTAGAACCGGGAGAGGACGACAAGGGTCTCCGCCCCGGAGTCGTTCAGGTGGTGGGCGATTTCGCCGGGGGCGTAGAGGGGGTTGACCGGGGTGACCACCGCTCCGGCCTTCCATGCTCCGAAGTAGGCGGCGACGAACTGGGGACAGTTGGGAAGGAGCAACGCCACCCGGTCGCCGGGCCGGACGCCCAGGCCGATCAGGGCGTTGGCGAAGCGGTTGGTAATGCGGTCCAACTGGCGGTACGTCCAGCGGTGGCCGTAGAAGTAAACGGCGGTTTGCTGGGGGTAGCGGGCGACGGTCTGATCCAGGATGACGGTGAAGGGAACATCGGGGATTTCTATCTCGTGGGGGACGCCCAGGTCGTAGTGGTTCAGCCAGGGCCGGTCCATTTGGGTCCTCCTTTCCTTGAGGATGGTGTCCCCTGCAGGATAAATCCTCTTGCAGGATAAATCCTGCGCTACAGCCAGGATAAATCCTGCGCTACAGCCAGGATAAATCCTGCGCTACAGCGTAATCCTGCGCTACAGCGCACCCGCAGTAGCGGAATGTTGTTTTTATGGCAGCGGCGAAGCCGCCATAAAAACAGTTGTTATCGGGAAATCCCCTCCAGCGCGGCCAGGGGAATGCGCGCAATGCGGATGTCGGACGGAAGGACCATTCCCAATAGCCAGGGGACATCCCGACGGATGTCGCTGGTGTAGTAACTGACGTAGAGGAAATCCCCCCGAATAACGGTACCCGCGTAGGAAGTGTCTCCGGCGCTGGGAAGGTCGGAGAGCCAGGTCAGGCGGTCCTCGTCCACCCGGAATAGCGCCGTCCGCTTGCGGCTGAGGACACTCCCCAACTCCGTCAACGGGCCCCACGGCTGAGGCTGGTAGCGACCCACCGCGTAGACCTGTCCGTTGTACGAGAAGAGCGCCGGCCCGTCCAGGCGGGTCACCCGGCTGCGGTGGTACGTCCATTCCGTATACGGCGGGGCGGCCACAGCGATGAGGGTGGACGCCGTCGGGTCCCCGAAGATGCTCCCGCTCCCCTCCAGGCGCGCCGTGGCCAGCATCCGCCCGTCGGGGAGAAACTCTACGTCCACCTCGTCGTTCCGTTCCCCGTCGTAAATGGTGGACACCGTCTCCCAGTGATAGCCGTCGGTGGACTGTAAGAGGATAGAACGGCCATGCTCGTGCCAGTAGGCCGGGACGTACCAGACCGTGCCGTCCCGGGTTTTGGGGCGCCAGAAGAGCCAGCCCTTCGGTTCCACCTCCTGGAACGGCGTCCATTGGCGCCCGTCATCGCTCACAGAGAGCACCGTCGTGTACGGCTCGGCGGTGAAGACGACGTTTTTCAGGGCGTAGAGGAACAGGCGGCCGCCGATGGGAGCAAATTTGGGGTCGCGAATGTCCTCGCCGGGGACGTTCAACTCCGCCAGTCGTTCCCAGTGGCGGGCGTCCTCCGAGCGCCAGATGACCAGACGGCACTTCTCGCTGGCGAAGTGCCAGGGCGAGGACGCGTGTACCAGATAGAACGCGCCCCGCCAGTAGATGAGGTCGGTATTGGAGTTGTGGGCCCCGTCGCTGACGGCGGCCCAGTGCTCTATCCCCAGCGCGTCCACGACCCGGGCGCGGTTGGGGCGGAAGTACGCGTACCCCAGAAGGATCAGCAGCAGGAGAAGGAGCGCGCCCAGCGCGCCCCCCAAATAGCGCAGAACTCTGGACATCTCAGGCCTCCGGGCCGGTTTGTCGCCGGCATCGGATGTCACCGGTACCGGTGGTACCGGCGGAAGACTTCGCCCACGCTGCGTCCCTCGTGCACCCGCAGGATGACTTCCCCCAGCAGTGGGGCTACCGATAAAATCTTCATATTCGGCAGCCGCTTCTCCGGTGGGATGGGGATGGAGTTTGTGGTCACAATCTCCCGGACCTCCAGTTCCCGCAGACGCTCCACCGCCGGATGGGCCAGAATGGCGTGGGCGAAGCAGAGATAGATGTCGCGGGCCCCGTTCTCTCGCACAATCCGCACCGCGTTGGCAATGGACCCGGCCGTATTGACCTCATCGTCCACAATGATGGCGTCTTTCCCCGCCACATCCCCCACCAGGGTCAGGGCCTCCGTATCCCGGGCCACGCGCCGCTTCTCCACAATTGCCAGCGGCAGTTCCAGTTCCTCGGCGAAGTTGCGCGCCTTCTTGGCGAAGCCCAGGTCCGCCGAGACCACCACGGCGTTCTCCAATCGCTTCTCCCGCAGATAGTCGGAGAGGATGGAGAAAGTGGTCAGCGCGTCCCCGGGGATGCTGAAGAACCCCTGAATCTGGTCGGCGTGCAGGTCCAGCGTGATGTACCGGTCGGCCCCAGCGATGCCGATCATGTCGGCGATGAGGCGGGCGGTGATGGGCACCCGGGGCTGGTCCTTTTTATCCGACCGCGCGTAGGCCAGGTACGGGATGACCGCCGTAATCCGGTCCGGGGATGCCCGACGCAGCGCGTCCAGGAAGATGAGCAGTTCCATGATGTTCTCGTTCACGGGCGAGGAAGTGGTCTGAATCAGGAAGACGTCCTGCCCGCGAACGCTTTCGTGGAGACGGACGAAGATGTTCTCGTTGGGGAACCGGATGATGTCCCGCCCGGAGAGGGGGACTCCCAGGTATTCGCTGATCTCCTGGGCCAGGTCCGGGCAACCGCTACCGCTGAACAGTTTAATCATGCCGTGCATCCTCCACCTCTTGGGGTGAGATGTTCTTCGGAGTCTGCTATTATTGTACCCCCGATGGAGCGGAGAGGCAACTGAAAAGCAAGTCCGAGGGTAAACCCTCGGGCTGATCCAGCAAAGACCCCCGGGCCGAGGCCTGCAGGCTGTTTTTCAGCCCCGGAGGGGCTTTGCAAAATAAGCCGGACGCTTTTAGCGTCCGGCGAAAAGATGTCCTCACTACCGCCGCACCAGGGGCAGAAAGACATGAGCGGTCCAGGGAATCAGCGTACGGTTCCAGTGGAGCGCCGGGTCCCCCAGCAGGACGAACGTATCCAGCAGGTCACTCCCCACCGGCGCCCCCAGCAGGTTCAATTTCCCCGCCAGGGTCGCCTCGCCCACCGTCCCAACGGTATCGGAGAAGACGGCGCGGAAGAAGCCCGCGGCCAGGCGCTGATGCCCCGGGCTGGCCCCCAGGCCCGTCGGACCCCAGGCCGCCACCGCACCCGCATCCGGACGGGTGACCAGTTCCTCGTCCAGCGTCGGCTCCGGGCGATGGAACGCGCCGGTGAAACAGGTCGCTTCTACCAGGACCGGCAGGCGACGGCTGTTGTGCAGGGCCGGAAGGTCATCCAGATGGAAGAACCGCTCCACCGCCCACTGCTGCCAGGAGGAGTGTCCGGTGTACTGGACCAGCAGCGTCCCCCGGTTCCAGTCGTTCAGGATGGCGGAATGGATAGCGGCTCCTTCGGTATCCGGGCAGTCGCTCTGAGAAGAGTTAGACCCGGCACAGTACCGCCGGGTGGTGGTGAAAGGAGCCGTCACGTATGCCGCAGCGGAGTCCGAGATGGCCGGGAAATCCCCGGCCGCGTCCGGGTCGTCCGCCACCAGGAGCACGCTGGCGTTCCAGCCCCCCGGCAGCGGGCGGGTCTCATAATCCACGATTTTCTGGACAATGGCGCGGGCCTGGTCGGCGCTCCGCACCGGCAGCCGCCCCAGGAGCAGGTCGGGCAGGTTGTCGTCCCCGTCCACGCAGACGTAGCGGTTGTCGGCGGCGGTCTCTCCGCCCGCTGGGCCCACATCTAGCAGATAGGGCGGGATGTAGGTGGGAGGCGACTCCGCCCGGTACTGCTTCGGGTCAAATGAGCCGTCGCCGACCAGCAGGACATAGACCGGGCGGGGGTTCCAGTTGGCGTAGGCGTCGGCAATGAAGCGGCGGATGGCCTCGGGGTCGGGACGGCCGTCGCCGTAGGCATCGTAGATGCCCAGGACGTTGACGACGGCGACCGTCAGGCCCTGGGACCGGCGCAGGTCAATCAGCGGGCCCAGGGCATCGGCGAAGGCCGGGTGGGTGATGATGAGGTAGTTGGCGCCGGTCGCGCCGCCGGCCGCGCGGAAGCCCCAGAGGTCCTCCGGGGAGCGGACCCGGTCGGGGGCCCGGATGGCCCCCTCGGCGGCGACGTGGTAGCGGCGGGGGCCGCCCCCGGACGGGCCGCCCAGGGTGATCCGCTGGCCGTCCACCCAGAGCCCGGTCAGGCGGACGGGGCGGAGCGGGTCGGTGACGTCATAGGCCCGGTAGGGGCCGGAGGCGGCCAGGGTAACGGTGTAGGCGGTGGATGGAGAGCCCGCGAAGGTGAGCGCGCTTCCTGCGGGCCCCAGGCCACGGGCGTAGCGGACAGCGAAGGCGTCCAGCCAGGCGCCTTCCGTCAGGACGGGGCGCAGGGAGAGGGCGTTGGCGCCGTCGTGCAGCACACCGGTCGGAATGGTGAGGGTCACGGTGACGGCGGTCCTTCCGGACCAGGCGGCCTCGCCGATACCGATGCCGTTCACCTGGACCGTCCAACGGTGGTCGCCAGCGGTGTATCCGATCAGCCAGAGGGTGAGAGTCGCTGGTCGGACTGCATCCACAGCGGACAGAGAGAAGGGATAGGTCACCGGTGTTGTGGCGGGGCCGACCCGGTAGTCCCACGTCCAGCGGTCGCCGTCCCGGCCCGGGGGGATGCCCTGAGTGAACTGGTCGGGCGTGTAGCGGCGGTTCTCCTCAAAGACGTCCTCCACCCAGGGAGTGCCGGGGGGCAGGCCCGTCGGGTCGGCCGATCGGGCGGTCATCCGCAGACCAGGAGTGTCCCCTCCCAGCACCAACCGGTAGGTGTCATTTCTTGTCCAGCGGCTGAAACGGGGTTCGGCGTAGAAGAGGAGCGATTCGCCGTCCTCAAAGAGGGTATCTTCGTCCCCTTCCCACTCGCATGCGACCTCTTCCGTCCCCCGGAACAGGTGCAGGTAGTGGGGGTCGGCGCCCGTCAGGCCCAGGGGGGCCAGTTGGGCGTAGGTGACCCGGTAGAGGCCGGGGCGGCTGACCTCCAGGAATGCCTGGCGCGGGCCGCCCATTGGGAGGCAGGATAAATCCTGCGCTACATTCGCCGTAGCATAGGATTTATCCTGTGAACTGCAGGATAAATCCTGCGCCACAGGGCAGGATAAATCCTGCGCTACATTCGCCGTAGCGTAGGATTTATCCTGTGGACTGCAGGATGAATCCTGCGCCACAGGGCGGGATAAATCCTGCGCTACGAGGGCATCCTGGGGGTTGAGGACGGCGCGGCGCACCCGGGCCAGGATGGGGTCGTCGCCGGTGAGACCAGACCGCTTCTCCCCGGAGAAGCGGATCTCCACCCGGATATGCTGATAGAACTGCAGTCGGTCCCTTTCGGGCAGCGCGGGGTAGAAGGTGACTCGGGCCAGTCGGACCCCCCGGACGGTGCCCACTTCTTCCAGGACGACCGGGACCGGGGGCGGGGGAAGGGTCCGGGGGGCGGGAGCGAAGGCCGGGCCCACCGGGTGCCCGTCCTCATCCCGGATCACCCCAACGGGTTCCGGGGCGACGGCCAGGGGAGCCGGGAGGGGGATGACAGTCGTCTGGGCGGAGAGGACCCGAAGGGTGGGGGATGTGCCCGGCGGGATGGCGACCAGGGCCGAGGTGAAGGGCAGGCGCAGCGCGCCGGGCCGCCCGTCTATCTCGTAACCTTCGGCGACCAGTTCCACGGAGCCGTCGGGGAGCGGGCGGAAGTCGGGCCGGGGAGGGGCCCACTCCACCACCAGGCCACCCGACGTGCCCTCCGGCAGCGGAGGGGCCGCGCCTGCCGGGAGCAGCCAGAGCCCTATCAGGACGGCCGCACACCCATACCGGACCTTTCGCAGTAGGGACATAGAGGGATGGCCTCCTGTATATTTGTCGGATTCCCGGCCCTTTTCCTGCGCAGGATCATTAGACTTCATCGGAAATAGGACGCGGATGAACGCGGATGGACACGGATGAGCACGGATTTTACAACCCTATTGGCACAACCCTGTCCCCGCGCTCTAATTTCCGATGAACTCCATTACCTGCCACGAAGGGGGCACGAAGTACTCGCAAAGGACACAAAGTTTAGCGGTTAGTGGTCAGGGGTTAGGGGTTAGAAAAACAGGCTAACCCCGGGTGTGTCTCAAAGTTGTAGGACAACTGCTCGCAGTTGTCCTACAAAGCAGCCAGGCCCGACGAAATTGGGACACACTCGCTAACCCCTAACAACTGACCCCTGACGGCTTACGAGAGGAGAAGGGCCCGGGCGTTCCGCTGGAACCGGCTCAGCCCGATGCGGGCGATGGGGCTTCCCCCAAAGCGCTGCCGGAACGCCTCCTCGTCCAGCGAAAGCAGGGCGGTCAGCGGCGGGGCGGCCCGCTCCGGGCTGGCCGCGCGGAAGTCGGCGACGGTGGTGGGGCGGGCAAAGCGGCCCCACGGGCAGACCTCCTGGCAGACGTCGCATCCGTAGACCCACTCTCCCAACCGGTCCCGCAGGTCGGGCGGGATGTCGCCCCGGAACTCAATCGTCAGGTAGGAGATGCAGCGGCGGGCGTCCAGCACGTACGGGGCAACCAGCGCGCCGGTCGGGCAGGCATCCAGGCATCGGGTACAGGTGCCGCAACGGGGTGGCATCGGTGGCCCCGTGAAGGGCAGGTCCACGTCCACCAGAATCTCGCCCAGGAAAAGCCAGGAGCCGAATCGGGGATGGATGAGGCAGGTGTTCTTGCCGATGAAACCCAGTCCGGCCTGAGCCGCCAGTGCCCGCTCCAGAAGGGGACCCGTGTCGGTATAGGCGCGATGGCGGGCGGTGCCGCCCGTCCGCTCCCGGATGAAGGCCGCCAGTTCCTCCAGGCGCGGGAGCATCCAGTCGTGGTAGTCCGCCCCCCAGGCGTAGCGGGAGATGCGGCCGACGGGTCCGGCATCGGGGGGAACTTCCGGCCCCTCGCCGGGGTAGTAGTTGACGGCCACGCAGACCACCGCCCGCACTCCCGGCAGGATGAGGGCCGGGTCCTCCCGCCGGGCGGCCCGGTCCGGGCGGGCCATGTAGGCCATGTCGCCGTGGTAGCCCGCCGCCAGCCACGCCCGGTAGGCGCGGACGGCCTCCGGAGGCGGGACGGGCGGGGCCACCCCCAGCAGGTCAAACCCCAGACGGCGGGCCTGTATCCGGAGTTCCTTGATGATGGACACGGTTGATCTTCACACAAAGACACAAAGACACGAAGAAAGATTTTTTTATTTTCTTTGTGCCTTTGTGTCTCCGTGTGAGGATTTTTCACCGATGATGGACACGGTTGATCTTCACACAAAGACACAAAGACACGAAGAAAGATTTTTTTATTTTCTTTGTGCCTTTGTGTCTCCGTGTGAGGATT
>Ga0272448_1000543_pt1 | contig 58315 bp, 52 predicted proteins | sample YNPCB0191_FD_202220 | JGI IMG/M metagenome (GOLD analysis project Ga0272448, IMG submission 202220) | Hot spring sediment microbial communities from Yellowstone National Park, WY, United States - YNP-CB-019-1 | ecosystem: Environmental > Aquatic > Thermal springs > Hot (42-90C) > Sediment... | reverse complement strand
TGGCTGGTGGAAGGCGCTATCCGTACCGCCAAAGCACGGGCTGCCTGGCTAAGCGGTCAGTGGCAAACCCTCTGTCAGCACCGCACCGCCCTACCTCTTTCCGTCTGACAACTTTTGCGTGCACACCTGCAGGACTTTCTGTCCACCTTGACCTACGTTCGTAAGGGCACTACTCATCAGGGGAAATTATCATCGGTTACTCTGTCGGCCTGGCCGCGAGATGCTTTGCAGCAAAGGCGCCATGTTGATTCCCGTCGGGGACGATTGAATGCCGATTCGTCTGGGATAATCCACGACAAAGCAGTACAAGGCCAGAAGGAAAGCCTGTTTTGGTTAAATCTTCCCCAGCAGCGCCCGCAGGTAGGTTTTGACCTTGGCCGGCTGGCCCGAAAGCATCGTCTGGGCGCGGAACATCCCGGCCACGGCGCGGACGATGAGGACGGCAGTGACGGCCAGCAAGAGGGCCGCCAGCGGCGGCTGCCACCACGCCACCCCGCCGACCGAGAGGCGCGCCATCATCGCCACCGGCGCCGAGAGCGGGAAGAGACTCAGCGCGGTGGCCAGCGCCCCGTGCGGCGCCTCGGCGAAGACGTTATTGCTGAAAAAGAGCGGAATCATCAGCGGCAGGAGGATGACGAAGGTCACCTGCGAGGCCTCGCGCAGGTTGGGGGCCAGCGCCCCCAGCCCGGCCATCAGGCTGGCGTAGACGGCGTAGCCAAGCAGGAAGAAGACCAGCCCCCAGGCCAGGAGGGAGGCCGGCAGGTGGATTGCGGAGGGCAGGTTGAAGGTGCGCCCGCTCAGGTTGAGCAACACGTAGGTCGTCCCGCCCCACAGAATCGTCTGCAAGAGGCCGACCACCCCCAGGCCGATGACTTTGCCGGTCAGCAGCTGCCGCGGCGTGGCCGAGGTGAGCAGGATTTCCATGATGCGGTTCTCTTTTTCCTTCGAGATGCCGTTGAGCAACAAAGTGGCCGAGCCGATGATGAGGATGTAATAGAGCAGGGTCACCGTGTAAGGCACCCACATCGTCATGGGATTGTCCGTATCCGGCGCGGGGGCGGGGGCGAGCGAAATTTCGGTCTCGTTCAGCGGCCCGTTGACCAGGGTGGCGAGCATGGCATCGCCTTCGGCCAGGTTGACCTGCACGACCCAGGTGAACAGGTCGCTGCGGGCGCTGTCGCTCGCCAGGGGGCTGAAATCAGGACGGATGTAGCGAATCTCGCCGCGTTTGATGTAGTCGGCGGGGAGGACATAGTAGGCCGCGATTTCGCCCGCCTCGAATGCTCGACGGGCGGCCTGCTCATCGGGGTAGGCGATGAAGGTGCCGTCCGGAACGTCTTCCGGCATCTGAAGGATGATGCCGCTCTCGTCCACGTACCCTTCGGGGCGGGTCTGCTGCGGGCCGACGAACACCTGGCTGACGGCCTGGGAGGCGGCCTGGCTGCGGTTGATTGAACCGATGACGCCGAAAACCAGCCCGGCGACGAGCGGCAGGCCGAGGGTCGCCAGCCAGAAGGAGGGGCGCGAGAGCAGGGTGACGATTTCGTTCTTGAGGATGGTCAGGGTCTTTTTCATGCTTCACCGTTTTTCTGTCTCATCGTAACTACCTACCATGGCTAATGGAGAACCCTCTGCCTCCTGTCATTGCGAGCGTAGCGAAGCAATCTCCCGGCAAGCAAGGGGATTGCTTCGCCGCCTGCGGCGCTCGCAATGACAAGGATGGATATGTGGGTAGGTTGTTACGTCTCATCTGCGTTTATCTCTGTTCATCTCCGGTGGAATACCTCGCCCAGTCTGAGCCGCTTGCCATAGCGCAGCATCCCCAGGCGGAAGACGCGCCCGGCCAGCCAGAGCGAGCCGACCGCCGCGGCAACCTGCACCGCCGCGCTGGCGGCAATCTGCCAGGCGGGCAGGAGGGTCATGCCGTCGCGGATGAGAATAGCCAGCGGCGCGGTGAGCGGGAGCAGGCTCAGGGTCACGGCCAGCGGCGAGTTGGGGTTGGTCATCAATGGGAACATCAGCATATACGGAATCCAGACCGGCAGGGTGAGCAAACCGATGACCTGCTGGCCCTCGCGTGCCTCGGTTACGCTGGCGCCGATCGCAGCGGTCAGCGCCGAGAGGGTCACGAACGAGGGCAGGACGACGAGAATCACCAGCCAGACGGTTTGTGGGGCAATCTGCACGCTGCGCAGGAAGGCCAGCGAACCGCGCCCGAGCAGGACGATCAGCACGCCAAACAGCACCCAGGTCAGGATTTGCGTCAGGCCGACAGCGATGTCGCCGATGATTTTGCCAGCCATGAACTGCCCCGGCGAGACGGAGGTCAGGATGACCTCGATGGTGCGGTTTTCTTTCTCCTCGGTGACGGCCTGCATCAGGTAGCCGCCGGTGGTGAACATAGCGATCATGAAGGCAATTCCCAACAGCATGGGCAAGATGAAGTTGAAGATGGTCTGCTCGGAGGCGACGCGGCTGCCATCAGGCGAGAGGACGATGATCTCGCTGCCCTGCAGCAGGCGGTTGGCAATGGCCGGGTCGAGGCGGCGCGTCAGGTTGACGGCCAGAAAATCGTAGAATTGCTGGCGCGCCGGACGGCTGATTTTGTCGTCATAGACCACGGTCAGCGCCCCGGTGGAGGGGTAATCGGCGGGGATGAGGTAATAGCCCTGAATCTGCCCCGCCTCGAGCGCCGCGCGGGCGTCGGCTTCCGTTTCGAAGGGCAAGAACGGCACCGGCTTGTAAGGCTTCTCCGGTGCCGGGCCGGGCAGGGGATTGATCAGCAGGCCGGAGGAATCCACATAGCCGACTGGCGTGGTGTCGTCTTCCATCGAGACGAGGACGAACATCAGGCCAAACCCAACCAGCCCGATGAGCGGAATGCTGAGCACGCCCATCAGGAAGCGTTTGGTGAAGACGCGGCGTTTGTATTCGTGAAGGGCAACGCGCAAGAGTTTGAGCATAGGAAGTCTCCTTGTGCAAGGAGCGAGTATGAGATGAATTGGTGTCGGGCTGAAAGCCCGACCTGCAGCCCGACCTGCTTGTCGGGCTGAAAGCCCGACCTACGCGCCCTGGACGACACGGATGAAGATTTCGTCCAGCGTGGGCAGGGCAATTTCGAAATGTTCGACCGGCACGTCGCGGCGGACGAGTTCGCGCAGAATCTCCTGCGGGCGGACGCCGGGGCGCAGGTGCAGTTTGACCGCTCCGTCCACCGGCTCGACGCGCTCGACACCCTCGAGGGCCGGCAGGCCATCCCCGCCCTTGACCAGCACGGCGTTGCCGGCAAACTGACGGCGCACCTCCTCCAGACTGCCGTAGAGCATGACGTGGCCGTGGTCAATCAGCACGATGCGGTCGCAGAGTTCCTCCACCAGGTGCATCTGGTGCGAACACAGGACGATGGTCACGCCCGCCTGGCGCTGTTCGCGCAGCAGGTCTTTGATCATCTGCGTATTGACCGGGTCGAGGCCGGCAAAGGGTTCGTCCACGATGAGCAGTTCGGGCTGGTGCAGGAGCGTGGCGATGACCTGCGCTTTCTGCTGCATGCCCTTGCTGAGTTCCTTGACCTTTTTGTGCTTGTACGCGGCCAGGTCGAAGCGCTCCAGGTACGTAGCGGCGCGGCGCTTCACTTCCGCTTCGCTCAGCCCCTTCAGCGAGCCGAGGTAGGCCAGGCAGCGTTCGAGGGGGATGTCCTGGTAGAGGCCGCGCTCTTCGGGCATGTAACCGATGCGGTCTTTCTTGGCCTCGCTCATCGGGCCGCCCAGGATGGACACCGAGCCGGAGTCGGGCTTGAAGATGTCGAGCATACAGCGGATGCTGGTGGTCTTGCCGGCCCCGTTCGGCCCCAGCAGGCCGAAGAGTTCGCCCTTCTCGACCGAGAAGGAGACATCGTCCACGGCTTTGACCGCGCCGAAAGATTTGGAAATGTGAGTAATTTCGATCACAGGCATACTATTCTCCTCTACGGCCTTGCAATCATTGGCACTTATGACATCTGCACTATTGTATACGAAATTCGAGCCTGAAAAATTCGGTGTTGGAGGGTCTGATGCAATCTCTGCCATCCGCGACGGTACCAGGCCCCATGCTACACTTCCATAAAATCAACCCTTCCCGTAATTACCTGCCGTGATTGTATTGGAGGGCGAATCGTCAACGAATCGGACCACGAATACCCGCGCCGCATTCGTTGATTCATTTCCTGTTCTTGGACGGTCTGCTCCCGACAGGCTGGAAAGCCTGTGCTACGGACGTCCGCGCCGCATATTCGTTGATTCGTTTCCTGTTCGTTGACGGTCTTCCCCGACAGGCTGGAAAGCCTGTGCTACGGGCGTCCGCGCCGCATTCGTCGATTCGTTTTTCCACTCGTTGACGGTCTGCTCCTGACGGGCTGGAAAGCCTGTGCTACGGTCGGTCTGCAGTCTGCCGCCCGCCTTCGTTGATTCGTTTTCCCCCGAAAATTTGTGTCACATCCGCATTGCCCTGCTCCTTCCTCCTCTTCGCAAAACCGAATTGCTGATGTGACGCGGCAGTTTGTTGCTCCTTTACAGACAGATTCTCATTCCAGCGTTTCGAGACCGATCTGTGGATGAAGAAAATATGAGCCTGGCCGGGATACAGTTCTCGTTTGAAGAAAGTTGCGCCTGGTTGAAAGAGTTCTTGCTGTTTGATGCGTCTGAGAACACCGGTCGTCAGGGAACGGATGGGACAAATCCAGATGAAATCGAACAGGGATGGCCTGATTTGCACCGTTCAGGCGATCAGGGCTTCGACTGCCGGCGGTAGTGTCAGCAAGACGATCAGCATGATCGCCGTGTTCTGGTTCAGACGCAAGGGTTCGGCCAACAACAGGACGAGGATTACCGCCAGCGCGCCAATTGCCCAAAAGAGCCAGGCTTTGCGTTTGAAGCCCTGGCGTTTCGCCATCCAGGTTGCGCCCAATCCGTTGCCCAACAATATCCCCAAAGTCATACCGGCCATACCCAGCGCCAGGTCAGCCATCTCACTACCAGTAAGACGACCCGTTAATGCCCCCAACGCGTAACCCAGCGCGCCAAAGAAAATGGCGCTGCCCCAGGCACCCAGGAATAGCATCAGACGAGATCTCATAACAAGATTTCTCCTTCAAAGTGGTATTACCGGAAGCGTAGCTCTCTCTGAAAGGCTTAAACCCCGGTTTTCCTATATGGTTGCAATAACCCACGCCATGGGTGATCAGGTCTTCTATGCTTCCCCGTTCCTGCTTAAGAAATTTGCAGTGAACCATCGCTTGATTTCGTGTTTCCTGCCGACAGACCTTCTTCCTGCCTGATGATCACGCGCCTCCCTTTTTCTTACAGATATGTGAGCCTGTCATACTGTTTTTTCTAGTACAATAAATCCATGAACGCTACCTCTCCTTACCGTGATCCATCGTTGCCCATCGAACAACGTTTGGACGATTTGTTGGAGCGCATGACACTGGAAGAAAAAATCGCTCAAATGTCTATCTTCCAGATGCGTACCAACAACCTGCCTGACGAAAAAATTGAACTGGATGAAACCGTGCGCGCCAGACTGGCCAATGGCGTAGGGGCGTTGGGACGTCCTGGCCTGTATTCCTCGCCGCGCGCTACCGCACTGTGGACGAATGCCATCCAGCATTACCTGCGCGAACATACTCGCCTGGGCATTCCCGCCTTCTTCATTGACGAAGCCCTGCACGGCTTGATGGCGCAGGGCAGCACCTCTTTTCCCCAGGCCATTGCCCTGGCCAGCACCTGGAACCCCGCGCTGGTGGAAGAAGTCTTCGCCGCCGCGGCGCGTGAGATGCGGGCGCGCGGCGGTAACTGGGCGCTGACCCCCGTGCTGGACCTGGCGCGCGAACCACGTTGGGGCCGCACCGAAGAAACCTACGGCGAGGATCCCTACCTCTGCTCCCGCATGGGCGTGGCGGCCATCCGTGGCTTGCAAGGGGTCAGCCTGGCCGATGGTTCACAGCCAATCGATCGCCAACACGTCCTGGCCACTGCCAAGCACTTCGCCGCCCACGGACAACCGGAAGGCGGGCGCAATGCCGCGCCGGCCAATTACGCCGAACGCGAGATCCGCGAATCTTTCCTCGCCGCCTTTCAGTCGGCAGTGAAAGAGGCTGGCGTCGGCGCGGTGATGGCCTCCTACAACGAAATCAACGGTATCCCGGTCCACGCCAATCGCTGGTTGCTGGAACAGGTACTGCGTCAGGAATGGGGCTTTCAGGGTCTCCTCACTTCCGATGGCAATGGCATCTCGCAACTGGAAAGCGTGCATCACATCGCCGCCTCCCAGGCGGAGGCCGCGCGCAAGGCGCTCGCCGCCGGCATTGACTTCGAACTGGATAGTTGCTTCCACACCCTGATCGAGCAGGTACAACAGGGCCAGGTGCCTCTCGCCTGGATTGACCGCGCCGTGCGTCGCATCCTGCGCGCCAAATTCCTGCTCGGCCTTTTCGAGAATCCCTACGTTGACCCCGACGTCGCTGAACAGATCACCAACTGCGCCGACCACCGCCGTCTGGCCTATCGCGCTGCCGCACAGAGCCTGATCCTGCTCAAAAACGATGGTCTCCTGCCGCTCGACATCACCCGCCTGCGAACGCTGGCGGTCATCGGCCCCAACGCGGCCGGCCTGCATCTGGGCGGTTACAGCGCCAATCCCGGCCACGGCCTGAGCATCCTGGATGGCCTCCGCCAGAAAGCCCAGGGGCGCATTCAGATTCTTTACGCGGAAGGATGCAAGATCACGCTGGAAGACTTTGATGGCCAGGGTTGGCGTGGCTGGCACGAAGATGCGGCTACACTGCCCACAGCCGATCAGGACGAACAGCGCATCGCCGAAGCAGTAGCCATCGCGCGTCAGGCTGAGGTCGCTTTGCTGGTCCTGGGCGAGAATGAATCCGTCTGCCGCGAGGCCTGGAGCGAGAAACATTTGGGCGACCGTGATACTCTGGACCTGCCCGGTCGCCAGAACGAACTGGCGCGCGCGGTTATCGAGACGGGCGTGCCAACCGTTGTGCTTCTTTTGAACGGTCGTCCGCTCACGGTCAACGATCTGGCCAAGCGTGCAAACGCTCTCTTCGAAGGCTGGTACCTGGGGCAGGAAGGCGGCGCGGCTTTCGCCGATGTCCTCTTCGGTGACATCAGTCCCGGCGGTAAACTGCCCATCACCTTTCCGCGCGCGGTCGGACAATTGCCCGCCTACTATAACCACAAACCTTCCCGCCAGCGCAGTTATCTCTTCAGCGATTCCACGCCGCTCTTTCCCTTTGGCTACGGCTTGAGTTATACGACATTCCGCTACGCCAACCTGCGCCTGACGCCCGCGAAAATCGGTCCGAACGATTCGACCACGGTTAGCGTGGAAGTCACCAATACTGGCCAGCGCACCGGAGATGAGGTCGTACAACTCTACGTTCACGACGTACTCTCCGAGATGGTCACACGCCCGGTCAAAGAACTCAAAGGATTCCGTCGCATCACGCTCCAACCCGGCGAAACGCAAACAGTGCGCTTTACCCTGACGGCAGCCGAATTGTCGTTCCTGAACGAGAACATGGAACGCGTCGTCGAACCGGGAATGTTCGAAATCACCGTCGGCGGCGACTCTGTCAGGGGCCTGACCGCGCTTCTCGAAGTTGCAGTAGACAGCCCGGCAGAAGATTGACCTCTGCGGCAACAACCACTTCTGCAGTAAAGTCAAGATTGTAAGCAGGTTGAAAACTCCAAAAAGCCAGACTTGCACGATAATTGGAGTATGTCTTACAGAGTTCTGGCAATTGACGATGACCCGGCAACCACAGAATTGTTGGGCCTGTTGCTCGGCACGCATGGCTTTGAGGTGCTGACGAGCAACAATGGCCGGCGCGGCGTGGAACTTATCCGCCAGCAACAGCCCGATGTCGTCATTCTCGACCTGATGATGCCAGATATGGATGGCTGGCAGGTCTGCCGGGCAGTGCGCGCTTTCAGCCAGGTACCCATCCTGATCCTTTCTGCGCTGGATCACCCAGGCCAGGTAGCCAGCGCCCTCGACGCCGGCGCCGACGATTACCTCGTCAAACCTGTGCCAAGCGGCATGCTTGTGGCCCACCTGCTCAATCTGATACGGCATGCCAAAAACGCGCCAGAGAAAAGCATCTCCCAGGGCGAAGACTCTGGCGCGGGTCTGGCGACCCGCGAGCCATCGCTGACCGCGCCCGGCTAAGCGCCACGGAACCAAATCGTCGTGCCGGTAACTTCCGGTCAGGCGGGATCGTCATTTCTGACATAACGCTGATACATCCTTTGCGTCTTTCTTACCTTGGGAGGTTATCCTTTCTGCAAGATTGCAGAAAGGAGCATCCCATGACTTTCTATATTCCCTCTTACCCTCATCATATGATGCGCCGCTGGATGCACATGGCGGCCTGTCCTGCCGGGAACGAGTGGCCTCTGGCGCTCAACGTGCGGGAGGAGGACGAGGCCTTTGTCATTCAGGCGTTGACCCCCTCCCTGCGGCCCGAAGATATTCAGATTCAAATGGCAGATGATATAATCACCATCGAAGGACATTTCCCGGAGACCGAGGGCGAATATCTGCTGCGGGAATTGCCGGTGGGTGATTTTCGTCGCACCCTGCATCTGCCGGCGCCGGTGGATGCCGAAAAGGCAGAAGCCCGCCTCGAGGCTGGTGTCCTGACGTTACGTCTGCCCAAAAGCGAGGTGGCGCGCACAAAGACGATTCGCGTGACAGCCAGATAACCTCTCTCTCCTTTCTTTGACAATCGAGGTGCTCCCGCGCAGGGAGCATCTCGATTTTTCGGGTAAAATACAGAACATCCCATTCCGGAGAATCATCCTGTGCGCTCACGCCTGATTTCCCTTGTATTGGCGCTGGTGCTTGTCTCCTGTGCTCTGCCGCACAGACAGCCGCCCACGCCGATTGCCACAGCCACTGCCCGTTCAACGCCTGCTCCCATCCCCACCAGCACACCGCTCAGCCCGCTGACCATTCTGGTTATCCCGGCTGACCTGCCGCAAGAGGAATCGGCCCTTTACCAGAAGACCGTCTACGATCTGGCCTACGCGGCCGGGATGCGTTTTCAGGTATTGAATACCCTCACCCCGCTCGACCTCGAACTGGCCGGCCCCGCCCTCAGGGTAGTGATCGTCTTCCCCCCCGACCCCGGGCTGGCTGACCTGACCGCCAGAGCGCCACAGGCGCAATTCCTGGCTGTTGGCATTCCCGATCTCGCCCCGGCTGCCAACCTGACGGTTATTGGCGCCATGAACCGCCCCGTGGAACAGCAAGCCTTTCTGGCCGGCTACATCGCGGCAATGCTTTCGCCCGATTACCGGACCGGCATCCTGACCCTGGCCGATGACCCGCAAGGCCTGGCCGCCGAAACCGCCTTCATGAACGGTCGTACCTTCTACTGCGGCCTGTGTCTGGCTTCGTTCCCTCCCTGGTACGACTATCCCCTGCACGTCGAGATACCGGCCGATACGCCGGAAGACCAGTATCCGGCCTATGCTCGCGCTTTCCATAATTACCAGGTGGAAGCCGTCTATATTTACCCGCCGCTGGCAACCATAGACGTGCTGGAAACACTGGCAGAGTATCAGATCAAAATCATCGGCGAAAGCCTCACGCTGGAAGATATCCGCGATCAGTGGGTGGTGAGCATCCAGCCCGATTTGCTGGCCGCCGTCCGTCAGGTCTTCCCGGAACTTGCCGCCGGTCAGGGCGGACGCACCATCGCGATCCCGCTTTTCCTGAACGACATCAATGAGGCGCTGCTCAGCGAAGGCAAACTGCGTCTGGTACAGGAAGTGCTCAACGATCTGCAGGCCGGTTACATCGATACCGGCGTTCACCGTTAGGAGGTATTTCATGACGCGACCCATCCATGTGGAACACAATCCCTCTGCCGAAAGGCTACAACAACTGGGCGTTTTTCGCTGGCCTGTCTGGGAAAAAGAAGAGTCAGAGTTCGAATGGTTTTACGATAGCGAGGAGACCTGCTACCTGCTCGAGGGACATGTCATCGTCACGCCAGAGGAGGGGACACCGGTCGAGATTGGCGCAGGCGATCTGGTTATTTTCCCGGCAGGTCTTGCCTGCACCTGGAAAATCACCCAACGCGTGCGCAAGCACTATCGCTTCACATGAGGCGTTTGGGTCCTCGCATGCGCTCGCTCGCGTCTTCGCTGTGGCTTGTGCTGGCGTTGCTGGCCGCCTGCAGACCAGCCGCGCCGGCGGCTTCCGCGACCGCGCTGCCTTCCCCCGCCAGCGCGGCCTCCTCGGCCCCATCCACAGCGACCCCATCCCCATCGCAGCCCCCCACGTTTACCCCAACCATAACCCCTTCCCCCACCCCAGAGCCGACCTGGTACCAGCCTCTGGATGAATCCTATGTCACCCTGCGCTACGGCTACGCTCTGGTCACCGACGCCAACGCCGCCCTTTACCCGACCCTGACCGACGCGGTCCAGCATTCCTTTAATCGCGGCTTTCTTCCCTACACTCCAGCCTATGTAGCCTTCTATCATACCGAAACGCGCGACGGGAAGACATTTTACGCTCTGGCTTCCGGCGAATGGATGGACGGCAAGGACTTGCAGGAGATCACCCCCTCGCGCTTTCATGGCATTTTGCTAACACGTCCCGTACCATTCCGTTTTGGCTGGGTGCTGACCGACACGCACAGCCTCAACCGCCACGACGAACCCCTGCGCTCCTTCCAGCGCTACCAGATCGTTCACGAGTTCCCCGATGTTCCGCCTCGGGCCGGCTACCTCGCGATTGGCGGAGACGAGTGGCTACCCGACGAGGCTGTTGCCCTTGTCTCTCCCCAGACGCCATCGCCTGCCGGCCCCTGTCGCTATATCTACGTCAGCCTCATCGAACAGACACTCAGCGTGTACGACCACTGTCAACTTGTCTTTGCCACACTGGTCTCCACCGGGCAGGACAAACGCTGGACGCCCCCCGGCGAATTCGCCATCCTCTACAAATCACCCGACAAATACATTACCCTGTCGCAACCGAGCGAGGCGCTTAGCGAATACTATCTCCAGGCCGTGCCCTACTTTATGTCCTACTACGGGAACCTGGCCTTTCATGGCGCGTACTGGCACGATGACTTTGGCGCGGCGGTCTCGCACGGCTGTATCAACCTGGCTCCGGCCGATGCTCGCTGGTTGTACGAATGGGCCAGGCTGGGCGATAAAGTCATCATTCGCGCCGAGCCCTGACTCCGCCCCACCGCTCACGGCAGCGGACGAGCGGCTGTGAGAATCGCCTTCAGACGGCGCGCCAGTTCACGGCGGGTAAGCATCACCCGCCGTCCACAACCCAGACACTGCAAACCAATATCGGCCCCAACGCGGTACACCGTCCACTCGTAGGAACCGCAAGGGTGAGGCTTGCGTAATCGCACCCTATCGTCCACATGCAATTCGGGCAACATGGCTCTTTGAGCATACCACGAAACGCGCCGTTAATCAAAAACGCAGGTAACTATGTAGCCCTGTCTCAAAACCGTTGTGGATGTCATGGCGAGGAGCGTTCTTTGCGACGAAGCAATCCCCAGGCGGCCCATGTAGCCTGATAAAGGGGAGATTGCTTCGCCAAAAAACGGCTCGCCATGACATGGCTGAGCAGTTACAAACGCAGAATGCCAACCCTTGCTCATTCTGCCCCTCAATCATAAAATGAAGGCATGTCTGATGACATTACTCCCATCCGCAAACAATATCTGGAAATCAAACGCCAGTATCCGCACTGCATCCTGCTCTTTCGCCTGGGCGATTTCTACGAGACGTTCGATGAGGATGCCGAGATCACCGCGCGCGAACTGGATATCGTCCTGACCTCGCGGCCAATCGGCAAAGGACAACGCGCGCCGCTGGCCGGCATTCCCTACCATGCTCTCGACAACTATCTGGCGCGCCTGATTGAAAAAGGCTACCATGTGGCTATCTGCGAGCAGGTAGGTGATACACCGGTCAAGGGTCTCTTCCCGCGCAAGGTGGTGCGCGTCGTCACGCCCGGCACGGTCATCGAACCCGGTCTCCTGCCCGGCGATGCCAATAACTACCTGGCGGCCCTGCTTCTGGAGGCGGAAGACGACCGCGAGACCCTGCGCGCGGCCGTTGCCTATGCCGATATTACCACCGGTGAATTTGCTGTCACGGAACTGGTAACGCCGCCGGACCTGGGGCCGGTGCGCGCCGAATTGACGCGTCTGCGCCCGGCGGAACTGCTCTACCCCGATAGCCTGGCCTTGCCCAACGGTCTGCCAGGACACCATACCCGCTGGCCGGCCTGGCGCTTTGAGGTGGGACGCTGTCGTGAAGCGCTGCTGACGCATTTCCAGGCCGCCACGCTGGAGGGCTTCGGCCTGCACGACAGACCTCTGGCCAGCCGCGCTGCCGGCGCCATTCTGCAATACCTGAAGGAAACCGAAAGCGCGGCCCTCGCCCTGCTTACCAGCCTGCGCTTCTATAGCCTGGACGAATTCATGGCGCTGGATGCCACCACGCGGCGCAACCTCGAACTGACCGAAACGTTGCGTGGCGAGGTGCGCGGCTCTCTGCTGGGTGTACTTGACCAGACGGTGACGCCGATGGGGAAACGTCTGCTGCGCCAGTGGGTCAGCCAGCCTTTACTGGATGTGGCCCGGATTCGTCGTCGCCAGGATGGCGTGGAATACTTCATGGCGCGCTCCATGCTGCGCGCCGAACTGCGCGCCGCCCTCAAACCCCTGGCCGATCTGGAACGGCTGACCAATCGCGTCCGCAGTGGACATGCTCAACCGCGCGATCTGGTGGCCCTGCGCCAGACCCTCCAGCGACTGCCGCTCATTGAACGTCTGCTCAATGACCAGAATGCTCCGGCGGGCGCTTACCCCGACTTTTTGCCGGGTCTCGAAAACTGTGCCACCGAACTGGCCTTGCTGCAGGCCGCTATCGCTGATGATCCGCCGGCTACGTTACAGAATACGGGCATTATCCGCGCCGGCTATTCTGCCGAACTGGATTCCGTGATCGAAGCCTCGCGCCATGCACGGGAATGGATCGCCAACCTGGAAGCCGTTGAACGCGAGCGCACCGGCATTAAATCCCTGAAAGTCGGATACAACAAGGTTTTCGGGTATTACATTGAAGTCTCGCACGCCAACGCCGGCGCGGTGCCTGCCGATTACATTCGTAAGCAGACGCTGGTCAACGCCGAACGTTACATCACGCCGGAGATGAAAGAATACGAGGCGCTGGTATTGAACGCGGAGGAGCGCATTCGCGAGATTGAACTGCGGCTCTTTCGCGAAGTCTGCGCCTCGCTGGCGCAATCGGCGGGGCGCCTGTTACAGACGGCGCGGGCGCTGGCCGAACTGGATGTGCTGACCGCGCTGGCTGAAGTCGCGGCGGTCAATGGCTATACTCGACCGCAGGTAGAGGCAAACGACGCCCTGGAAATCCACGCCGGACGGCACCCGGTCGTCGAGCAAACGCTGCGCGAGGAGCGCTTCGTCCCCAATGATCTGATCTTCGAACCGGGCGAGATCGTGCGCGTCATCACCGGCCCGAACATGTCGGGCAAGAGTACGTTTTTGCGTCAGGCGGCGCTCATCGTGCTTCTGGCGCAGATGGGTTCCTTTGTGCCGGCGACCTCGGCCCGCATCGGCCTGGTAGACCGCATCTTCACCCGCATCGGCGCTCAGGACGAAATTCATGCCGGTCAATCCACCTTCATGGTCGAAATGATCGAGACTGCCAACATCCTGCATCACGCCACCTCGCGCAGCCTGCTCATTCTGGATGAAATCGGACGCGGCACCAGCACGTACGATGGCGTTTCCATTGCCTGGGCAGTCGTCGAGTACATTCACAATCACCCTCATCTGCGCGCCAAGACTCTCTTCGCCACCCATTACCACGAACTGACCCAACTGGCCGAACTGCTGCCGGGCGTGCGTAACTACAATGTAGCAGTCAGCGAAGCCGACGGGAAGGTGGTGTTTCTGCACAAAATCGTTCCCGGCGGAGCAGACCGCTCGTACGGCATCCACGTCGCGCAACTGGCCGGTCTGCCACGCCCGGTCATCCAGCGCGCGGGAGAGATTCTGCGCGAACTGGAGAAATCGTCCGGTCAGGCAGTGCGCGTGAACCCGCTCGCCGCGCAGCAGGTGGCGCTGTTCCCAGAAACGAATCCCCTGCTCGAAGAATTGCGTCGGCTGGACATCAATCAGTTGTCGCCGATTGAGGCGCTGAACAAGTTGTTCGAGTGGCAAAGGAAATACGCGCCGGAGCGTTGAACCACCCTTCAGAAGAGATTATGGTTAAGCGACAGACATGGGCGGCCTTGCGCACCCTGACCCCTGAAAAACTGGCTCTGGCCGTTCAGGCGCTTGAGGATGTTCGCGCTGGCCTGACGGTAGAGGAGGCGATCCGGCGTCATCCGCTCGCCGACGGTCACCTGAGCAAATCGGCGCTGGTCGCGGCGTATTATCACCTGGTCGAGAGCGGCGCCTGGGAGGCGGCGCCACAAGTGCTGGCGCGTTTGCGTCTGAAACCGATTCGCACGCTTTCGGGCGTGACGACCGTTACCGTGCTGACCCAGCCTTACCCCTGTCCGGGGGCCTGTATTTTTTGCCCGGATGACGTGCGCATGCCCAAGAGTTACCTCCCTGAAGAGCCCGGCGCCATGCGCGCTGTGGAAAACGAGTTCGACCCTTACCGTCAGGTGCGCGCGCGGCTGGAGGCGTTGACGGCCATTGGCCACCCTACCGACAAGATAGAATTGCTCATTCTGGGCGGCACGTTCTCGGCCTACCGCCGCGACTATCAGGAATGGTTTGTCCGTCGTTGCTTTGAGGCCCTGAACGCGCCGACAGTGACGGCAGATGATCTGGAACATGTCCATCGCCTCAACGAGACCGCCTGTCATCGCAATGTCGGCCTGGTCATCGAGACGCGCCCCGATGAGGTCACGCCGGGCGAACTGGCCTGGTGGCGGTATCTGGGCGTGACCAAGGTACAGCTGGGCGCGCAGAGTCTGGACGACCGCATTCTGGCCCTGAACCGGCGTGGGCACACTGTGGCGGAGACGCGCCGCGCCGTGGCGTTGCTGCGCGCCGCCGGCTTCAAAATCGTTCTGCACTGGATGCCCAATCTGCTCGGCGCCACACCCGAATCAGACCGCGCCGACTTCGCCCGTCTGTGGCAGGGTCTCTGCCCGGACGAAATCAAGATTTACCCCACGCAACTCGTCGCCAGCGCGCCGCTGTACGCCTGCTGGCAACGCGGGGAATATACCCCCTACACAACCGAAGAACTTGTGGCCCTGATCGCGGATCTCAAGCCGACCATTCCGCCGTATTGTCGCGTCAACCGTGTGGTGCGCGATATTCCTGCCACCTGCATTGTGGCCGGCAACAAACGCACCAGCCTGCGCCAGGATATTCAGGCCGAACTGGCGCGGCGCGGGACGCGCTGCCGCTGCATCCGTTGTCGCGAAGTGCGCAATCAACCTGTGGAAACCTCAGCTCTGCGGTTGGACGACATGGTCTATTTCCCCGATGGGGCCGAGGAGCATTTTCTTTCTTTCGTCACGCCAGACGACAGACTGGCGGCTTTCCTGCGCCTTTCCCTGCCGGACGCGGATGCGCCGGCCACCGGCCTGCGCGACCTGCAAGGCGCGGCCATCATTCGTGAAGTACATGTCTACGGCCAATCGCTGCCGATTGGGGTTGAGCAGGCAGGCGCGGCGCAACACGGAGGGCTGGGAACGCGCCTGCTTCAGGAGGCAGAGCACCTTGCGCGACAACATGGCTTTCGGCGTTTAGCCGTCATTGCGGCGGTAGGCACACGTCAATACTACCTGGAGCGTGGCTTTGAGCGGGGAGAACTGTATCTGATCAAATCCTGTTGAACTACTGCTATCTGGCCATGGCCTTAAAGCGAGGAACCGCCCCGGTGGACGGTTCCTCTGGGCGCGCTACGGCATCTCTATCGCAGAGCGAGGAGGGATGCCGCAGCGCTGAGTCTCAAACTACTATCCATTTCAGGCATCACCTCCTCTGCGCAAGGATAGCAAAGGAAGTGCCCCCTCTAATATCAGTATCCCACAAAAGCGCCGCGTTGTCAACAGCCGCCTGCCAGGGGGGGTGACACAGATTTCTGGGGAAAACGAATCAACGAATGCGGCGCGAACGCCCGTAGCACAGGCTTCCCAGCCTGTCAGGAGCAGACCGTCCACGAACAGGAAACGAATAAACGAATGCGGGGTGGACGCCCGTAGCACAGGCTTTCCAGCCTGTCAGGGGAAAAACGAATCAACGCATGCGGTGCGGATATTCGGGATAAACAACGCAGACGTCCCGAAGGTTGAATGCGATTACCCAGGCTGGTCATTCAGCCCGCACAGCACTACCACAGTAAGGGCACTCGGCGGTAACTTCATCTGCCCAGTCCACTTCGTCAGAGAGTATCGGCGCACCACAGGCTGGGCAATGGGTGGGCAAAAGCCGTCTGGGCGCGGCGGCGACCGGCTCTCCGTCCCCAAAGCCGGCGGGGAGGAGATTCTTGAGCAAAGCCTCGATTTCGGCGGCTTCGGCAGTCAGGCCGCGGCCGCGCAATTCATGCGCGGCGCGCCGACCGGCATTCTGCAGACGCACCCAGTTGCCGCGTCCGGCCAGGATGGTCAGCCCCTGTTGCAAATCGTTCATCCCTGCCGGGACCTGACCGGCCAGGATGCGGCAACGCCCGGCCTGGAGGAATAACGGGGCATCGTGGGGCAGGCCGCGCCTCTGGGCGCCGCGCGCCAGTTGCTCATAGGCCTCCGCCGCGGCCGGGTAGTTGCCGGAAGCCAGCAGTTCATTGGCGCGCATCAGCGCCAGCGGAATGGCGGGGCGCAGCAGCGCACGCCGCAGGGGACGGGCAAAAGGTCTGCGAAACATCGTTCCTCTCCTCGATTAGAACGCTTGCACAGGCCCTGTAAGAAACACAATTACGCTTTTCCAGCGAGTTCCATCGAGCCTGAATAACCCTGGGCCTGCCAGCGGCTTCCGGCTGGCTCACTTGAGCAGCTGGAACACATTGCTGTAATCATCGCTCCAGGGACGGATGCGGGTTGTGAAGCCTTCCAGCCGGTCCACGCGCCCGGATAGAGCCGGCGCCGTAAACAGGCGTCCATCGCGCGTCAGGAACGCCCAGATAGACGGCAATGTTTCGGGCCGCGTGGAAGAGGCAGGAGTGGTCACAATCCCCACCTCCAGCCCAAACTGATTGGCCTCCTGCCAGACAAGCGGTCGGAAATCCAGGTAGCGGTTGCTGATATGCAATGCCAGAATGCCATCCGGCGCCAGATGCTGCAGGTACAGCGCAATCGCTTCACGCGTGAGCAGGTGGACAGGAATGGAATCGCTGTTGAAGACATCCACCACCAACACATCATAGCCTTGCGGCTTGCCCTGAGCCAGTTCCTCTTCCAGGGCCAGGCGCGCATCGCCCAGAACGATTTCCACCTGCACGCCTCTTTGCTGGCTGTCACTCAGGTAGGAAAAGAAACCATTCTCACCGCTGGCCAGTTCGACCACGCGCGGGTTGATCTCATAGAAGCGATAAACATCGCCCGGCTGTCCATAGGCTGCCAGAGTGCCGACGCCCAGCCCCAATACCCCGACGCGCATGCCCTGCCCATAGCGCGGGTGGGAAGTCAGGATCAGGCCAATGCCGCTTTCCGGCCAGTAATAGCCAGATGGCACAGCGCGTCGGTCGGCGGTGGTACACTGTACTCCGTGCACTGTGGCTCCATGCGCCAGGAAGATCAGCCCCTGGGCCTTATCCTCACGCACCCGTAAAACGCCATAGAAGTTGCGTGCTCGCCAGACATCCGTTTTCGCAGGAGAAATGATGGCATACGCGGCAAAAATAACCACGCCTACCGCCAGGCCGCCCACCAGAGCATCGTGCCAGAAGCGCCAGCGATGGCGCAGTTCGGTTTGACGCACAAAGGTCAGAACCATCAGCAATACACAGGCCGCTGCCCAACCTGCATAGAATTCCCAATAATCGCTGAAAATGAGCGGCGCAACGAAATTGACCAGCAGACCGCCCAACGCGCCGCCGATGGAGACGAGAAGGTAAAAGCGCGTCAGATTGGCGGCTTCGGGGCGCAGGCGATACAGTTCACCATGCGCCACCATGCAGATAGCGAACAGGAATATCAGGTAAATGCTCGTTTGCAGCAGAATCGGCTGTTCTGGCTCCGCCGCCAGAGCCGCCACCGCGATCGAGGTAATGACCAAAAGCAGCACGAACCAGGGACGGGAGTATCCGCGTTCCCCCGAAAAGGCAACAATAAAGGACAGGAGATACACCGCCAGAGGGAGAACCCACAGAAAAGGAATGGGGGCTATTTCCTGGGTCAGGCGACTGGTCACAGCCAGCAACATGACGGTCGCGACAGCGCTCAGCCCAAGCCAGAGGGCCTGCCGCCCGAATGTCACGGTGGAAGCATGGGCCGGAGCGTCCTTCGTCGCCATCGAGGCTTCCCCTGCCTGGGGAGCGCGGGCTGCGCGCCAGGCGGCGCTGCCGGTTAGAGCCGCAAAAAGAACGTAGAGAACCGCCCACAGCCACCCTTGCCAGCGCAAGCGTAACGCTGGTTCTACCAGCACCGGATAGGAGAGCAATCCCAGCAAAGAGCCGGCGTTGGAAAGCGCATACAGCCAGTAAGGCGAACGCCCGGGGTAGAGGCGCGCAAACCAGGCTTGAATCAACGGACTGTTGCTGGCCAGGGCAAAGTAGGGCAAGCCGACCGCTACCAGCAAAATCAGGAAGATGCGCAGGACAGGCCAGGCCACACTGGACGGCTTCCAGGCCGCGCTGGGGGTGACAGGCGAGGGCCATACCGCTCCCAGCACCAGCAACAGGGCCAGCGAAGCCAGAAGCAACGTTCGATGCCACAGCCACTGTTGCCTGGCAGAACGACGCCCGATCAACCAGTACGCATAGGCATAGCCGGCCGTAAGTACCGTTTGGAAGAACAACATCACTGCCGACCAGACCGAGTTGGTGCCACCAAACCAGGGCAAAATATAATGCCCAATCATGGGCTCGACTTGAAAGAGCAGAAACGCTGAAAGGAAGATGCTGGCGATGTAGATAGCCATTCGTTCATTCCCATTCAATGGTTGCCGGCGGCTTGGTCGTAATATCGTATGTCACGCGATTAATGCCGGGCACCTCGTTGACGATACGATTGGCCACGCGCGCCAGCAACTCCGGCGGCAGGCGCACCCAATCCGCGGTCATAAAGTCATCGGTAACGACCGCGCGCAGCACACAGGTCTCCTGATAGGTGCGCTCATCGCCCATTACCCCTACCGAACGTACCGGCAGGAGCACTGCAAACGCCTGGCTGGCGCCGCCTCCTTTGCCGAGCCAGCCGGCGGCCATCAATTCCTCCGTAAAAATCGCATCCGCGGCGCGCAGACGAGCCACACGTTCCGGCGTCACTTCGCCCAAGACGCGCACGCTCAGCCCCGGCCCGGGAAAGGGTTGCCGCCAGACCATGCTTTCCGGCAGCCCCAGCGCCTCGCCCACTGCCCGCACCTCATCTTTGAAAAGATAACGCAATGGCTCGACCAGGGCCAGTTCCATATCTGCCGGCAGACCGCCCACGTTGTGGTGCGATTTGATACGGGCGGCCTTGCTGCGGTCCGGCGCGGCCGATTCAACCACGTCCGGGTAGATCGTGCCCTGCACCAGAAAGCGCGGCCGGCCCAGTTTGCGCGCTTCGCGCTCAAAAATACGGATGAATTTCTCTCCCACAATCTTGCGTTTGGCCTCCGGATCGGTCACCCCACGCAGGGCAGTGAAGAACTCTTCCGCCGCCTCCACAACAACCAGTTCCGCTCCCATTTGCTCGCGGAAGGTGCGCACCACCTGCTCTGCTTCCCCCTGACGGAGCAGGCCGGTATCCACAAAAATCGCCAGCAACTGATCGCCTACAGCGCGGTGTACCAGCGCGGCAGCCACTGCCGAGTCCACGCCACCGCTGACCGCTGCCAGTACACGCTCCGCCCCGACCTGCTCGCGGACGCGCGCCACGCTCGTCTCAAGAATCGAAGCGGGCGTCCAGGCCGGTGCACAACCGCAGATGTCAACGACAAAACGCCGTAGAATTTCTACCCCCAGCGGCGTATGCTTCACTTCGGGATGAAACTGAAGGCCGTAGTAACGGCGTTGGGTATCTGCCATTGCCGCGCAGGGACTGTTCTCCGATTGCGCAATGGCCACAAAGCCCGGTGGCAGGCGAGTGATGCGGTCGCCATGCGACATCCAGACCGAGAGGGACGGGGCCGGGAGTAAGGGGGTAGCGACCGTCACCGTCACTGTTGCCGGGCCGTATTCGCGCTCGGCGGCCGGGTTGACCCTGCCTCCCAGGGCATGAGTCAGGAGTTGCATACCATAGCAAATGCCCAGAATCGGCAGTCCCGTTTCCAGGACGTACGATGGCAGCGTGGGGGCGCCGGCGGCATACACAGAAGCCGGCCCACCAGACAGGATGATGCCCTTGGGCTTCAACGCCAGCACTGTCTCAGGCGGCGCATCCCAGGGGAACAGTTCACAATAGACATGCGCCTCTCGCACCCGACGCGCGATCAGCTGGGCATACTGCGAGCCAAAGTCCAGAATGGCGATCGAATCGTACATTTCCTCACCCAAACACAATCTCCTCCCCCTTCATTTCCACAATGCGCACGAGCGCTTCGATGGGAACTCCCAGCGGTTCGAGCACTTGACGACCACCTTCAAAGACTTTCTCAATCAATGTTCCAATGCCAACGATGCGCGCGCCGGCTGTCTGTGCCAGACGCGCCAGGCCCATGATCGTCGCGCCGGTGGCCAGGAAGTCGTCAATAATCAGGACGCGCTCGCCGCCTGCCAGATACTCCGGCGAGATAATCAATTCAATCATTTGCCCTTTGGTGTGCGAAGGGGCCAGCGTCAGAAAGACCCGGTCGGGCATGGTGACCGGTTTGGTTTTGCGCGCATAGACCACCGGCAGGTGCAGGTAATGCGCCGTCATCAGCGCCGGCGCAATGCCTGAAATTTCCGCCGTCAACACCTTGGTCGCGCCCAGGGCGGCGAAGCGTCGCGCCATCTCACGACCGCAGGCGTCCATCAGCGCCGCGTCCACCTGATGGTTGATGAAGCCGTCTACTTTCAAAATGCCGTTGCCGAGGTGCTTCCCCTCGCGCAGGATGCGTTCTTTCAATTCTTGCACAACTCTATCTCCTACAGGCAGGGATTGGAAAACTTTCGTGACGTTTCAAGAACCCATCTCTCGAACTCACGTTATTTTACAATGACTTGCACGAAGTCACCAGAGAGAACCGGCATCCCCCAGGGCTGAAACGCCAGGAACTTCAGCGGGGCAAGACGTCAGGCTTGAGAGAATATCCTGCTTGCCGACAGCCAGAACAACAAAAAATCGGGCCTCACAGGAGGCCCGATCTCGTCAGGTCGCGATGTTACTCCAGAGGGACCACATTGGCCGCCTGCAGGCCTTTTGGTCCCTGCTCAATGGAGAATTCCACTTTCTGGTTCTGTTCCAGGCGCTTATAGCCATCCATCTGAATAGCCGAGAAGTGGACGAATACATCTTCGCCACCCTCGCGGCCAATAAAGCCATAGCCCTTGGTCGCATTGAACCATTTGACGATACCGATGTAGCGTTCTCCGGACATAGATTGCCTTTCTCCTTACATAAAAATTTTGCGCCCGGCTCGCCAAACTTGGACAAAGCCTGGCGCACACGTAAAGCAAGATTATCACGAATGAGCGCAGACGTCAAGGAAAATTTTGGCTTTCAGCGATTATTTCTCACCTGGCGGCGTGGCCCGGCAAACAGGCACGCACTTGCCGGCGCTGAGCCGGCAATTTCCGTCGGCGTATGAAGCGAGACGCAGGCCTGCACCACGAGTCCCCGTCTCAGCGACGAGGATAAATCGCTTGCAAGGCCTCTTCCAGGCGTTCAAAGCGGAAGTGGTATCCCAGTTCCAACAGGCGTTTGGGCCAGACAGGACGGCCTTCCAGCACCAGCACGCTCATCTCGCCCAACGTCAGGCGCAAGAGAAAAGACGGCACAGGAAGCCAGAAAGGCCGACGCAGGGCTCGCGCCAGGAGGCGCAGAAATTCGGCGTTGGTGATTCGGTGGGGCGCGACCAGATTGAACGGCCCGCGCGCCGCCGGATTCTCGATCAAAAAGCGCATCGCGCCGACCGCGTCGGCCTCGTGAATCCAGGGCATGGCCTGCCGGCCACTGCCGATTGGCCCGCCGAGGCCCAGACGCACCGGCAAGGCCAGGCGCGGTAACATACCGCCGGAAGCCGCCAGCACCACCGCCAACCGCGCCACCACACGTCGCAGCCCAAGTTCCTCCACCGGTTGCGTCGAAGCCTCCCAATCACAGGTCAGACGCGCCAGGAAATCGTCCCCCGGCGGGGTCGCCTCGCTGGCCTCCTCGCCCTGCGTTCCATAGTGGTTAACGCCAGAGACCTGCAAAAAGACCGCTGGCCGTTTGCGTGCGCGGCGGATCGCCTCTACCAGCGCTTCGCCCGGCTGCAGCCGCGAGTCCCGCAGCCGTTGCTTCTGATGAGCGCTCCAGGGCCAGCGGCCAATACTTTCTCCACTCAGGTTCACCACCGCGTCCATTTCATTTATCGCTTCAGCCCATTCGTCGCACGAACGTCCATCCCAGAGCAGGTGGCGCAGACCACTTTCTGCCTCGCCTTCGGTCAACGAACGGCGCGTCAGCACCCACACCTCATGCCCATCCTCAAGCAATGACTGGCTCAAGCGACGTCCCAGAAAACCGCGCCCACCAGCAATGAGAATACGCATGGCTCACCTCCACAATTGCCGGATGAATCATCTACAACCTGCCATATCATAGCACAAAAGCGCAACTTCTTTCCAGACCGTCCAATCGCCTGCCTGACGACGGAGCGGGTATCTCCAGTGCCGCAGGCGCTCTCCAGCCATACCTCCCCCTTCTTGGGGATTGCTTTTCCTGTACAGGACACCTATAATGAAAGCGTCACGCGCGAGAATAGCCTGATCGCAAGAAACCTTTGTCACGCCGTTCAGGATTCTGGTATTCCGTTTCGCTACCCAAAGGAGGAAGTATGTCTATCTCTCGATCCCATCGGTTGCTGATTGTGATCTTACTGCTGGCCCTGCTGCTGGCCTGCGGCCTGCCGGCTGGTTGGAACGCGACCAGCCCGCCCCCTGGAGATGCTATCGCGACCGCCATCGCCCAGACACAGGCCGCCCAAACGATGATCGCCTATTACGCGGCGGAGACGCTGGCGGCTGTGCAGAGCATTTCCACGGCCACGCAAGCCGTCCTGCCCTCCACCGAACCCCCGCCGCCCCCAACCGCCACCCCGGCCTGGAGTGAAACGCCCAGCCTGACCCCCTCACCCACGGCCACCTTTACCCCAGCCGTACCCATGGTCAGCGTGTCGGTAGATACGAACTGTCGCACTGGCCCCGGCAAAGTTTACGACATGGTCGGCGCGTTGACCACAGGCAATAGCGCCGAGGTTATCGCCCGAGACCCAAGCGGCAATTACTGGTACATCCGCAATCCCAACAACCCGGCCTCTTTCTGCTGGATTTGGGGGCAATATGCCACCATCAGCGGCAACACCGCCGGACTGCCTGTCTATACCCCGCCGCCCACCCCCACTCCTGCGCCCGATTTCACGGTCGCCTATTCTTCCTTCGAGTTCTGCGCCCCCCTCTATGCCCTAGAACTCACCGTCAAGAACAACGGCGCCCTGACCTGGCAATCCTACCAAACCGTCGCCCGCGACCTGACCCATTCTATCACGGTCACCTGGCACGCCAACTTCTTCCGTGAGTTCTCCGGCTGCGCCCCGCTGGCCCCACAGGATGATCTCACCCCCGGCGAGAGCGGCACTGCCCTGGCCGGCCCCTTCGATCATTCTCCTGCCGGGGAAAACTTCAACGTGACCGTCACCCTCTGCACGCAGGATAACTTGCTTGGCACTTGCGTCAGTAAGACCATTTCCTTCAGCCCTTAAAACAAGCCCCTCCTGGTCGGAAGACAGCGCCCCCAGGGACCGAGACGGGGATTCTCGCTCCCCGTCTCTTTTTTTGCCGCAGAAAGCGGTGGAGGCGATGCGCGACGGCATTCGCTGGCCAGCCATGTGCCCGGTCACGCTGGCGAGTTTTTCAAACGCGCGCGTACCTACCTCGACAATGTTAGATTACCTGTCCCTTGTCATTGCGAGGCGGCGATAGCCGCCGAAGCAATCTCCTTGCGAGTCTCAAGGTAAGCAGTCTCCCAGTTACCAGGGGATTGCTTCGGGCAGAGAACGCCCTCGCAATGACAACTATGACGAAATATAACATTGTCGATCTACTCAGCCATGTCATGGCGAGCCGTTTTTTAGCGAAGCAATCTCCTACTTTATCAGGCGAAATGGACCGCCTGGGGATTGCTGCGTCGCAAAGAACGCTCCTCGCCATGACATCCACAACGGTTTTGAGACAGGGCGAAATAGTGACACGCGCGATTGACAAAAGCCTTAGATGGCGTATAATACCTTCGCAAACGCGATGACCGGGACGAGTAAGCGGCCGGGTCGTCCTACAGGGAAAGCCGGTCGTGACTGAGAGCCGGCTTGGACTGCCTCCGCTGAAAACCCCCCGCGAGCGTGAACCTGAACCGCCTTTCGGCGCAGTAAGGGGAACGGTTGGCCCCGTTATCCGCCTCCGGAGATGTCGCGCGGCGCGCAGGCTGGCGCTGCGTCAGACAAAGGCGGGTGGAACCGCGTGAGCATTTGTCTCTCGCCCCGGCATGGGCGAGAGTTTTTCGTTCTACTACCGACTTCGAAAATTCCTTGAGGAGAATCAGCGATGGCAGAACAAGAAGAACGCTATGAGGATTCGTTGCTTTACCGCATTCGGCATTCCTGCGCGCACATCATGGCCCAGGCCGTGCTGGAATTCTATCCCGGCACCAAATACACCATCGGCCCAGCCATCGAAAATGGCTTTTACTATGACTTCGACCTGCCGCAGCCTCTGACGGAAGCCGATCTGGAAAAAATCGAAAAACGCATGCGTCAGATTATCGCCGGCGGGCATCCTTTCATCCGTAAGGTGGTGACCGCCGAGGAGGCGCGTCAAATTTTCAAAGACCAGCCCTACAAACTGGAATTGATTGATGGGCTGGAGCAGGGCGCGTTCGACGAAGACGGCAACCCGCTGCAGGAAAAGCCAGAGATCACCATTTACCAGCACGATACATTTGTGGACCTGTGTCGCGGCCCTCATGTGGAAAACACGCGCCAGATCAACCCGGCCGCCGTCAAATTAATGTCCATTGCCGGCGCCTACTGGCGCGGCGACGAGAAGAACAAGATGCTGACCCGCATCTACGGCACCGCCTGGCGCACGCCCGAGGAACTCAAGGCCTACCTGCAAATGCTAGAGGAGGCCAAAGCCCGCGATCACCGCAAACTGGGCAAGGAACTGGAAATCTTCATTTTCGAAGATGAGGTCGGCCCAGGCCTGCCGCTCTGGTTGCCGCGCGGCGGTGTCATCATTGAAGAACTGGAGAAACTGGCGAAAGAAATGGAAGAACAGGCCGGCTATTTGCGCGTCCGCACGCCGCATCTGACGAAAGAAGACCTCTTCCTGCGCTCGGGCCATCTGCCATACTATGCCGAGTCCATGTACCCGCCGATGGAGATCGAGGGCGTGCGTTACTACGTCAAGCCCATGAATTGCCCCATGCACCACAAGATTTATGCCTCCAAACCACGCTCCTACCGCGACCTGCCCATCCGCCTGGCCGAATACGGCACCTGCTACCGTTACGAAAAATCCGGCGAACTCTTCGGCCTGATGCGCGTGCGCTCAATGCAGATGAACGACGCGCATATCTACTGCACTGAAGACCAGTTTGAGCAGGAGTTCATGGCAGTCATTGAACTGTACAAGAAGTACTTCGACCTGTTCGGCATCCAGAAATATGTGATGCGCCTCAGCCTGCACAGCAAGGCCGGCCTGGGTAAGAAATACGTGGATAATGAACGCCTGTGGTTGAAGACGGAGGACATGGTGCGGCGCGCTCTCATCAACGGCAATGTGCCGTTCAAAGAAGCGCAGGATGAGGCGGCCTTTTATGGGCCGAAAGTAGATGTGCAAATCTGGTCGGCGATTGGCCGTGAATTCACCCTGGCCACCAACCAGGTGGACTTTGCGGTGCCGGCGCGCTTTGATCTGAAATACATGAACAAGGATGGGGTGGAGGAGACGCCGCTCTGCATCCACCGCGCACCGCTTTCCACCCACGAGCGGATGATCGGCTTCCTGCTGGAACACTATGCCGGCAATTTCCCCGTCTGGCTCAGCCCGGAACAGGTGCGCGTGATCCCGATCACCGACAACCAGAACGAGTATGCGCAGCAGGTCACGGCTCGCTTACAGGCAGAACGGGTCCGCGCCAGCGTCGACGTCAGCGCTCAGCGCATGAACGCCAAGATTCGCACGGCGCAATTGCTCAAGATACCCTACATGCTCATTGTGGGAGAGACGGAGGCTCGCAACAGCACCGTCTCGCTACGCGTGCGTGATGGAACACGGCAGGACAACATCCCTCTGGCAGAATTCCTGACGCGCGTCAAGGAGCGCATTCAGACCCGTTCGGCCAGCCTGTAAGGTCTGCCTGCCGCGCGCCGTCAGCGCTCTTCGCGCAGCTCCGCCCCCGCTTCCGGGCGGAGGTCGCCCTGCAAATACTCCAGGAGCAGGTCCAAAGCGGCCCTGGCGAAGGCCGCTTTGTTTTCCTCTCGTCCCCCCGCGAAGTGAAACCGGCGCGCCCATTCCCCTTCAGGCGCAGCCAGTGCAATCCAGACCGTGCCTACCGGCCTGTCTGCACTGCCGCCAGCAGGGCCGGCCACTCCACTGACGCTGAGCGCGACCTCGGCGCCAAAAACCTGACGCGCCCCACGCGCCATTTCCAGCACCGTCGGCCGGCTGACTGCCCCATGGTCAGCCAGAGTCTGGGGAGAAACGTCCAGCAGTTTCACCTTGACCGCGTTGGCATAAGCCACGATGCCGCCCAGAAAGTAATCTGAGGCGCCGGGAACGTTCGTTAAAGAATGCGCAATCAGGCCGCCGGTGCAGGATTCGGCTACCGCGAGCGTCAGTCGCTTCTCTCGTAGTAACGCGCCAACGGTTTGTTCCAGAAGAGGAGACATAACCTTGCTAAAAAAAGTGCTTCCCACCGCCAGGGGTGGGAAACACCTGAAAACTATCGGTTGAACTGGAACAGTTCTGGATTCTTGATGCCCAGATAGGCGCCGGCTACAGCATTGATGATGGCGAGCAGCAAACCCAGCGCCGAAAGGGCAATGCCGACAATCGCCAGTGTGCGCTTGGACGACTTCAAGCCAAGAACGCCCAGGACGATTCCCACGATGGCCAGCGGGCCTCCGCAAAGCGGAATAAACCAGGCGCACAGGTTCACGATGCCCAGGACAAGGCCGGCAATCGCCAGTCCTTGCTTGTTGCCCGCCGGTGCTGGTTGAACAGGTTGAGGCATTTCAGGGGATACAGGTTGTTCAGACATGGTTCTCTCCTTGGATAGAAATTTTTATAACTATACCACGAGTGAGCAGGAATTTCAAATGCGCGCGGTGCTGGTGTGCGCTCGAAAGTTGTTGCAGGCCATACGAAAGCCCTGTGATGTTACAAGTTTTTGGCATTCGTACTACAACTTTTGCGTAGACACCAAGAGCAAAAACCATATTGACGCGGTTCAATTCTGTGCTATAATCAGCCCAATTTGGAACCTGATGTAAGGAGTAAGATTATGCCGCCTCATCCCAAGCGTAAACACTCAAAGGGTCGTCGCGATCGACGGCGCGCCCACGACGCGCTGGTGGCAGCCAATCTGGTTGCCTGTAGCAGCTGCGGGGCTTTGATTCTGCCTCACACCGTTTGCCCCAAGTGCGGTTTCTACAAGGGACACGAAATCATCGAAATCGAAAAGGAAAAGAAGAAGTCCAAAGAGTAGAACCCCAAACAAGCCGTGATGAACATCACGACTTGTTTTGTAAATCGGCCCTTAGCTGCGCAAGTTGTCTGGAAGTCTGTGCGATTCAGACCGAGGAAAGTTTTGCCAAAGGAGAAAGGAGAGAGTTCTATGCGTTTGAGCCAGCTGGCCACTTCCATTCCACCTTCTGCGACAGTAAAACTGAACGCTACTGCCCGGCTGCTGAAGCAGCAAGGAGAGCCTGTCATCCACATGGGGGTGGGTGAGCCACAGAATCAGGCCCCCGAGGCCGCCATCCAGGCCGGCATTGAAGTTCTGCAGAAGGGTTACATCAAGTACGCGCCCACGCCAGGCCTGCCAGGGTTGCGGAACGCTATCGTTCAATATACAGAGGAAGTTTATGGGCGTCCGATTGCCCCGGACAATGTCATCGTCAGCGTAGGAGCCAAACATGCGCTCTTTAACCTGCTGTATGCTTTGCTCGACCCCGGTGATGAGGCGATTATCCTGGCCCCCTACTGGGTAAGTTACCCGGAAATGGTGCGCATGGTGCGCGGCCGACCGGTCATTGTGAATCCGCCCCCCGGCGAGTATCTCCCCACGCTGGAAGCCATCGAAAGAGCCGTGACCCCGGCTACCCGCCTGATCATCGTCAACAACCCGAATAACCCTAGTGGCCTGACCTATCCGGAAGAGTTTATCGCCTCGCTGGTGGATTTCTGCGAGCGCAGACAGATTTTCTATCTCTCCGATGATATCTATCATCAACTGGTCTTCGATGGCCAGCAACCGCCAAACGTCTATCAATATACCTCGCGTCCGGTCAATGACAGTTACGTTCTGGTAATCAACGGTATCTCCAAACTCTTCGGAATGACCGGCTTCCGCGTCGGCTGGGTGGTGGCACCCAAACCCATCGTGGACGTGCTAACCACCATCCAGAGCCAGTCCACGACCTGCAATCCGGTGGTGGATCAGGTCGCGGCGGAAGCAGCGCTACGCGAAGCGAAAGAGGACGTCGTTCGGCTGCGCACTTATCTGGAAGAAAACCGCAACGCTGTCCTGGCCGAACTGGCCGCCACACCAGCGATCAAGACGCCCAAACCGGGCGGGGCTTTCTATTGCTTCCCCGACTTCAGCGCCTTCCAGCAGGATTCAGTCGCGCTATCGAGCTTCCTTTTGGAAAAAGCCCTGGTGGTCACTGTTCCCGGCAAGGAATTTGGCCTGGAAGGCCATCTGCGCCTGAGCTTTTGCGGCCCGCGCGAGGAGATGATTGAAGGCGTCCGTCGCATTCGCTGGGCGCTCGATCCCGCCACACCGCCCGAAATTGTCATCGGGAACAAGACTGTCGTCCGCGACTGGCTGTAACGAGTTGCGGTTCGTTTTTTTCAGGAGAAAGGTGAAACGATGAACGTCAATCCCCTGGATATTCTGAAAGAAAAACTAGATGCCGGGCAGTTAGCGCGTCTGACGGCGATTCGCAATCCAAAGCTCTACCATCTGCTGGCCGATGTTATAGAACTATGTGAGCCAGAGCGGGTCTTCATCGCCACCGATTCCGCCGAGGACGTGCAATTCATCCGTCAACAAGCCATTGCCACAGGCGAGGAGACGCCGCTGGCCATTCCTGGCCACACTTACCATTTCGATGGCATGCAGGATCAGGGCCGCGACCGCGAGGTTACGAAGTATCTGGTGCCGAAAGGGGATCATCTAAGCCAGGCGCTCAACCAGATTGACCGGGATGAAGGCCTGGCCGAGGTGCGCGGCCTGCTCAAAGGCGCCATGCGCGGTCACACGCTGATCGTCCGTTTCCTGGCGCTGGGTCCGCTGCATTCGCCGTTCACCGTGCTGTGTGTGCAGTGCACCGATTCCTTCTACGTCGCTCACAGCGAGGACCTGCTTTACCGTCGCGCCTACGAACAGTTTGTACAACTGGGAGAAAACGCCGATTTCTTTCAGTTCATTCACTCTGCCGGCAAACTCACCGAGACGATGGTCAGCGCCGAACCGGACAAGAAGCGCATCTACATAGACTACGTGACCGATACCGTGTACAGCGTCAACACCCAGTACGCCGGCAATTCTGTGGGCTTGAAGAAACTGGCGCTGCGTCTGGCCATCCGCAAAGCCGACCGCGAAGGCTGGCTGGCGGAACACATGTTCCTGATGGCGGCGCATGGTCCAAATGGTCGCAAAACGTATCTGGCCGGCGCCTTCCCCAGCGCCTGTGGGAAGACCTCGACCGCCATGTTACCGGGCGAAACCATCCTCGGCGATGATCTGGCATACTTCCGCAAGATCAACGGTGTGGCCCGCGCGGTCAATGTGGAGGCCGGCATTTTCGGCATCATCCAGGATGTCAACCCGCAGAGCGACCCTGTCATTTACAAAACCCTCACCAGCCCTGGCGAGGTGATTTTCTCCAACGTTTTGATCAAAGACGGGAAGCCTTACTGGTTGGGGATGGGGTGCGAATTGCCCACCGAGGGCCTCAACTATTCCGGCCCATGGTACAAGGGTAAAAAAGACGCCAAAGGCCAGGAAATTCCGCCGGCCCACAAGAACGCGCGCTACACCGTCGCCTTGCCGGCCCTCGCCAACTGCGATTCGGCGCTCCACGATCCCGATGGCGTTGAGGTGAAAGGGATCATTTACGGCGGTCGAGACTCGAAAGGCTACGTGCCGGTGCAGCAAAGTTTCAACTGGGCGCACGGCATCATTGCCTACGGCGCCGCGCTCGAGAGCGAAACGACGTTCGCCACCATAGGCGCAGAGGGCAAGACCGAGATCAACATCATGAGCATTCAGGACTTCCTTTCCATTTCCCTGGGGAAGTATATTCAGAACAACCTCGACTTTGGAGCGGCCCTGCCGCGCCCGCCATTGATTTTCGGCGTGAACTACTTCCTCCGTGATTTGGAAACCGGCCAGTTCCTGAACGCCATCCCCGACAAGGCCGTCTGGATCAAGTGGATGGACCTGCGCATTCATGGTGAAGTTGACGCCATCATGGCCCCCACCGGCTGGATACCGACTTACGAAGTGCTGGCCGATTTGTTCCGCAAAGTGCTGAACAAAGAATACCGCGAAGAGGATTACATCAAGCAATTTACCATCCGCATTCCGGAAAACCTGGCCAAGATGGAGCGTGTGGAACAGTTCCACCGCCGCGAGACGCCTGACGCCCCTGCCGTGCTGTGGGAGGTTTTAGCCGCCCAGAAACAACGTCTGCTGGATGCCCGCGCTCGTTTTGGCGACTACGTCCCACCGCAGCGCTTCCGCGAACAACCTCTCTGGTCTGTGTAAAATTTGTAGCGACACCGCCGGCGTGCAGGTCTCAAACCAGCCTGGCTGCCGGTCCTTTGCGGACATGGCAACTTTCGCGCCAGTGAAACGTATAGGGTAAATAACGCCAATTCGGGATAAACCGCGCCAACGTCCCGAAGGTTGAATTTATGGTAAACAAGGGAAACACTCATGAACACGTCTCTTGACCCAGCCACACCGCCCTCCGAGCCGGTAATTTCCCCGACGCCACCCAGGCCCTTGCCCCTTTCACCGAGCGATGAACGTACCTGGGCAATGCTGGCGCATTTAAGCGTCCTGCTCAATTTGTTGAGCGGTTTTGGTGGTCCTGTGGCGGCTTTGATCATTTACCTTGTGCTCAAAGACCGCTCGCGCTATGTTGCCTATCACGCCTTGCAGTCGCTTATTTTCCAGCTCATCTGGTGGGCTGGCGGCAGTGCGCTGGCAGGAATTGCCTGGGCACTCAGTGGGGCGCTCTCCGTCATCGCCATTGGCTTTTTGCTGATGCCGCTGGCCTGCCTGATCAGTTTCCTGCCCATCGGCGCACTCATCTATGGTGTCATCGGCGCCATTCAGACCAGCCAGGGGCAAGACTTCAAGTATTGGCTGATCGGTGATTGGGTGCGCAGCACGCTGACAGGCTGATTTTCACTGCCCTTGATGCCTCGATAAAATACTGGACCGGCCTGCTTTAAGGATAGTCACAGAGCAAGCCGGTCGGTCGTTAAAATGATCTGCGCCGGCTCGACCGGCGCAAGATACTTCTCTGTCAGAACACAGCAGGGACTCTGGCTATCGGACGCGCTCCGTAGCATCCATGACCGCCATGGCGGCCACCTGGACGATACCGGCAACGTCGTCGTCGGTTTGCAGAACATGCACCGGCGCGCCAACGCCCAGCAGAACAGGGCCAATGACTTGGGCCTTGCCCAGGCGGGCAAGCAATTTGCAGGCAATGTCGGCAGACTCCAGCGAAGGGAAGATCAGCACATTGGCATCCTTAACCTCGCAGAATGGATAGCGCTGTTCCACAATTTCGGCCACCACTGCCGTATCTGCCTGCATCTCACCGTCAGCCGCCAGATCGGGGCGACGCGCTTTGAAGATTTGCACGGCCTGGGCCACCTTTTCGGCCATGGGGTGACGGCTGGCGCCGAAGTTTGAAAAAGAGAGAAAAGCCAGACGCGGTTCAACCCCCACCTGATGGGCAAAATCGGCTGTCAGCGAGGCAATCTCGGCCAGGTCTTCGGCGGTCGGCTCAATGTTGACCATAGCATCGGCGAAGAAGTAGAGGCGATCGTCTACGATCAGGAGATAGAGGCCGGCTGCCAGTCGCGTTCCAGGCCGCGTGTGGTGAATCTGAAGCGCCGGGCGAAGCACCTCGGCATATTCGCAGGTCAGGCCCGCGACGAAGCAGTCCGCCGCGCCCATTTTGACCATCAGCAGGCCAAGCACGTTCGGTTCGCGGACGCGCCGACGCGCCTGGGCCAGTGTCACCCCCCGCCGGGCGCGTAGTTCATGGTAGGCGCGAGCGTATTCCTCCTGCTGTTCGAAGCAATGCGGGTCCACAATGGTACAGGGAAACTGAAGGGATAAATCGGCCATCGTGCGCTGGATCGCGTCGCGGCGACCAATGAGAATCGGCGTCCCGATCCCCTCCGCCGCCACCTGCGCCGCGGCGCGAATAATTTTACGTTCCTCCCCTTCGGCAAAGACGATGCGTTTCCTGGGCTGTGCCGAGCGGGCCTTACGGAGAAAGAAATAGCGGACGCGCTCGCTCATCCCCTGCCGATAGGCCAGTTGCTCGCGATATTCCTCCAGATCAAGCTGCTTGCGCGCCACGCCGCTTTCCATAGCCGCCCTGGCCACAGCCGGCGCTTCCCAGAGCATCACGCGCGGGTCGAGCGGCTTGGGCAGAATGTAATCTGGCCCGAACTGCAGGCTCTCTACCCCATACGCTCGCAAGACCGCGTCCGGGACATCCTCGTGCGCCAGCGCGTAGAGAGCCTGCGAGGCGGCAAACTTCATTTCGTCATTGATGGCGCGTGCTCGCACGTCCAGCGCGCCGCGAAAGATAAAGGGGAAGCCCAACACGTTGTTGACCTGATTCGGATAATCGGAGCGTCCGGTGGCAATGATCGCATCGGGACGGATTTCTTTCGCCAGTTCATAGCGGATTTCAGGGTCGGGGTTCGCCATGGCAAAAATGATCGGACGTTCGGCCATGCTGCGCACCATGTCCGGCGTCAGAATATTGGCCACCGAGAGCCCAAAGAACACGTCGGCGCCGCGCATGGCATCGGCCAGGGTGCGACAATCGGTTTCGGCGGCGAATTCCTCTTTGTATTTGTTCATGGCCTCCCGCCGTCCCTTATAGAGAACCCCTTTGCTATCTACCATCAAGATATTCTCGCGGCGGATGCCCCAGCGCATGGCCAGCCGGGCACAAGAGATTGCCGCCGCGCCTGCTCCACAGATGACCATGCGTACCTCGGCATGTTTCTTGCCGACCAGTTCCAGCGCGCTGGCCAGCGCCGCGGAGGCAATAATGGCCGTGCCATGCTGATCGTCATGAAACACCGGAATGTCGAGCAATTCCTTCAAGCGCTCCTCGATGTAGAAACATTCGGGTGCTTTGATGTCTTCCAGATTGATACCGCCAAAGGTGGGCGCAATGGCTCTGGCGACAAGGATAACTTCCTCCGGGTCATGTGTATCCACCTCGATATCGAAAACGTCCACGTCGGCGAACTTCTTAAACAATACTCCCTTGCCTTCCATAACCGGCTTCGCGGCCAGCGCGCCGCGATCCCCCAGGCCAAGAATAGCCGTCCCGTTGGAAAGCACGGCCACCAGATTGCCTTTGGCGGTATACTCATAGGCCGCTTCAGGGTCCTTTTCAATTTCCAGCACAGGCACGGCCACGCCTGGCGTGTAAGCCAGGCTCAAATCCCGTTGGGTATCCATCGGTTTGCTCGGAATCACCGTAATCTTGCCCGGCTTACCCTTCAAACGATGATATTCCAGTGCTTCTTCTTTCGTAATGGTCGCCATTGAGGTCTCCTTATGTTTCTGGTCGCGACTGCCAGAACACCATGCTGAACTGGCCACGGTCGCAAGGTGCTCCAATTATGACACAAATTTTCCTCCCCCGGCAATCGTTTTTGGCAACTTTAACCTCTACTTCGCTCTTCGTTTCACGGCGAGAAGCCGCATGACAACCGCGTTGGGGAGCAACTACCTGCCGCCCCCGATGACGCGGATCGTTGGCGGCGCAAACCGCCCACCCCCATGAACGGGCCACGCATCCTCGATGGTGCTGTATGCGCCCGCGTGAAACAACGCTGGCCCTGAGCGCCGTCAAAGGGTTCATAGACGGCTCGCCTTGCCGGACGGGTGCGGCTCAAATTTGCGGCTCACCCGGAATAACGACCATGAAACCCGGGAAGCGCGGATGGCGCGGAGGCTCGTAGAAAGGATAACGTCGAAGTTTCGGTCATTGATTGTCACTTTCAAATCGGGGATGCGATTCGCGGGGAAAACTGTCCACGAACAGGAAACGAATCAACGAATGCGGTGCGGACGCCCGTAGCACAGGCTTTCGTAGGACGGGCTTTCGTAGGACAGGCTTTCCAGCCTGTCGGGGAAGACCGTCAACGAATGGGGAAACGAATGCGGCACGGACGCCCGTAGCACAGGCTTCCGTAGGATAGGCTTTCCAGCCTGTCGGGGAAGAGGCGGCCACAGGGTCACGCCGGGACTCGCCCGATGCACCGCTTCGCAATGAGGCGGAGAGGTAATTACGACGGTTCACCATCCAATACGCTCCCGGCAGGGAATTGCATTTTCCCGAAAAAAGGTGCCACACCTTTGCCGAATAGCCCCGTGGTAGGGAATTAAGTCGGTGGTACAATAGGGACGTTCGTTCCACTCTGGGAGGTACCGATGAAGCGAGTTCCTGCTTTGCCGCGCCTGGGGGTTATGCTGATGATAACCGCATTAACCCTGGCCTGCAATCTGCCGGGCCTGAGCGCCCGCCCCACTCCCTCCGCCGAAGTTCTGGCGAGCGAGACGCCGGCCATTGTTACGCCACTGCCTTCGCTGGCGCCGGTCGTCGCGCCGTCCATCGCGTATGTCCACATGTTGGACCGGCAGGAGGGGTGGGCGCTGAGTGAAGATAACGTACTGCGCACGGAAGACGGCGGCGAACTCTGGCGGGATGTCACCCCCCTCGGCCTGAGCCGTGGCTTTGGACTCTCCGCCGCGCTGACTGTTCTGGATACCGATCATGCCTGGTTGCTCATCCCGCTCGAGTACCCTGCAAGTGGAATGCTCTACCGCACTACCGACGGTGGCCGCAACTGGACGTCAGTGCCGGTGCCGTTCAGCGGCGGTGATCTGGAATTCCTCGACCCTCGTCAGGGCTGGATTCTGGCCGATTTGGGGGCTGGCGCCGGCTCTCAGGCCGTGGCCATCTTCCGCACTACCGACGGCGGCCTCACCTGGACCCAGACCTACGTCAATGACCCAACGTTTTCCGGCGCCTCCGATACCCTGCCGCTTTCGGGTATGAAGTCGGGCCTGGGCCTGCGAGATTTCGAACATGCCTGGGTCGGCGTCAATATGCCGGTCGAGGGAGAAATGTACCTCTACAACTCCAGCGATGGTGGACGCACCTGGGTACAGCAAAGCGTACCCCTGCCGGTCGGCAGCGAATCGGCACAGGTCATGATCAACCAGCCCCGCTTTTTCAATGCCCGGGAAGGCGTCTTTTTTGCTGTCCTCTACGCCAACGAACCGACCAGCGTCTTCTATCGCACGCAAGACGGCGGGCAGACATGGGTGGCTACCTCTTCTCTGGCAGAAAGAGGCCTCTACGCCGTTGCTTCCCCACGAGATTTTTGGATTTGGGACGGCGGGCCACAACTGCACGTCTCGCACGACGGCGGTCTCACCTGGGAAAGTCAAACCACGAATGTTGACCTGAGAGACGTGCTGGCATCGTTTCAGTTTGTGGACGCGGATTATGGCTGGGCGCTGACCATCAATGAGAACGGACAGCGCGGCCTTTACCGTACCACCGACGGCGGCGCCCACTGGACGGCGCTCACGCCTTGACCACCGCGTTCCCGGCTACTCCTCACCCCAGGAAAGGATGGAACGCAATACGCCGGCCAGCAACACCCCCAGTTTAAGTCCTTTGGCAGGGGTGAGCGTCAATGGCTGGCCGCGCTGTTCGACGCGCCGCACCAGCAGGTAGGCCGCTCCCAGCCCGGTCAGCGCGCCAAGCAAGGCGCCGACGGCCAGGGTACGGACTTTCCAGGCCTGAGCGCTGCTTTCTTCTACCTGTTTCAGAGCCGTTTCTTCCATAAAGCAGTTTTCCTGTCCTTTCTAACCAGGATTTCTCTCAAGCAGAGCAGAGAGGCGGAATTGTCTGCCTGTAGTATACCCCAAAGCAAAGCCTGCTGTCAGGAGCGACTCGCAGGGCCCCCGTCAGCGTTCTCGCGCCAGATGGCCACTCCCAGCCGTCAGCCCAACGTAAGACGGCCTTTCCAGGCCGTCAATGCAGGCACGAAAGTCTGTCTCGCCGCATGGCATGCGCCCGGGCCAAATCAGGTGCGCGCAGTTGACGTTCTTGCCTGCCTGTGGTATCATGCGCTCAACAATTCCATAGCCCCTGACGGCACTCTTATCCAGAGAGGCGGAGGGACCGGCCCGGTGAAGCCTCGGCAACCCCACACAGTCTGTGGAAGGTGCCAATTCCGGCAGATATAAACCATCTGGAAGATGAGAGGGCAGCCGTGTATCTACCAGCCAATTGCCCTTTCTTGCCAGAAGGGGCAATTTCATTATAGAGAGGTTTAGCCATGAGTACAACTTTCATGACCTCGCCCAGTTTGATGTTCACCTCTGAATCGGTCACGGAAGGCCATCCAGACAAGATTTGCGACCAGATTTCCGACGCCGTGCTGGACGCCTGTCTGGAGCAGGACCCGCGGTCGCGCGTCGCCTGCGAGACGGCCACCAAGACCGGGTTCGTGATCCTGATGGGCGAGATTACCACACAGGCGCACGTCAACTTCGACGAAGTCGCCCGCAAGGTCTTGCTTGAAATCGGTTACGATAGCAGCGAAAAGGGCTTCGATGGCAATACCTGCGGCGTGCTGGTCGCGATTGCCAAACAGTCCGGCGACATTGCGATGGGCGTAGATAAGGCCCTGGAAGCCAAGAGCGGTGAGATGAGCGAAGCGGAAGTGGAAGCCATCGGCGCTGGTGATCAGGGAATGATGTTCGGCTACGCCTGCAATGAGACGCCACAATTGATGCCCATGCCGATCTACCTGGCCCATAAGTTGACGCGCCGCCTGGCCGAACTGCGCAAGAACGGCACGCTACCCTGGCTCCGCCCCGACGGCAAGAGTCAGGTCACCGTGGAATACGCCTATGGCAGGCCCAAACGTGTGGACACAGTGCTCATCAGCACCCAGCACGCTCCGGAAATCAGTCACGCCGACCTGCGCGAAGCCATCATCGAGCACGTCATCCAGCCGGTCATCCCGCCGGAACTGTGGGATAACGGGCCAAAAATCTACGTCAATCCAACCGGCCGTTTCGTCATCGGCGGGCCTCTGGGCGATTCGGGCGTGACTGGCCGCAAAATTATCGTGGATACCTACGGCGGCATGGGACGACATGGCGGCGGCTGTTTTTCCGGCAAAGACCCGACGAAAGTGGACCGCTCCGCGGCCTATGCCGCGCGCTGGGCGGCCAAGAACATCGTCGCCGCCGGCCTGGCCGACCGCTGTGAGATTCAGGTTTCGTACGCTATCGGCGTTGCGCGACCGCTTTCGGTCCACGTTGAGACGTTCGGCACCGGCAGAATCCCCGACGAGAAAATTGGCCGCCTTGTTCTCGAACACTTCGACCTGCGCCCAGGCGCTATCATCCGTGACCTGAACCTGCGGCGCCCGATCTACCGCCAAACCGCCGCCTACGGTCACTTTGGCCGCGACGATGTCGAATTCCCCTGGGAGCGCACCGATCGCGCCGAAGCGCTCCGCCGCGCGGCCGGCCTGTGAGACTGTGTTGCACGCACTGCTTCAGGGTGTGAGTCGGCTCGTCTGCTCACACCCTTTTTTACCACCGCGCGATGGCTGTTGTCTATCTGGCTCTGGGTTCCAATCTTGGCGATCGCCGCGCCAACTTGCACGCGGCTATTACCGCCTTGCCACCGGCAGTGACCGTGCTGGCCCAATCGGCCATTTACGAAACCCCTCCCTGGGGCGTGACCGAACAGCCGCCCTTTTTGAACATGGCCCTGCGCGGCGAGACGCGCCTGTCTCCTCAGGCATTGCTCAAGGCCCTGAAGCGGCTGGAGCGTCGTTTGGGACGCATCCCCTCCGTTCGCTATGGGCCGCGCCTCATTGATATAGACATCCTGTTCTACGAGACGCTCGTCCTCTCCTCTCCCGACCTGATCCTCCCCCATCCTCGCCTCCACGAACGGGCTTTCGTCCTCGTCCCGCTGGCCGATATTGCGGCTGATTTCGTCCACCCTCGCCTGAATCAGACCGTTCGGGCTCTGCTGGCGACGGTGGACACTCGCGGCATCCGCCGCTGGGAAGAAACGTAAAGCCCCGCCTGACCGTTCTGCGACTCAGGTTTTATGCTTTGCCCAGGATATGAGTAATGATGGTCGCGCCCGAGCCGCCGATGTTCTGCGTCATGCCGATACGCGCCTCGGGCACCTGCGTGCGACCAGCCTCGCCACGCAATTGCTGTACCACTTCAACCACCTGATAAAGGGCCGTTGCCCCCACCGGGTGACCGCGCGCTTTCAGGCCGCCGCGCGTGCAAATTGGAATGCGACCGCCAGGGGTAATCTCTCCCTCCAGCGCCAGACGCACGCCCTGACCGCGTTCGGCAAAGCCACAGGCCTCCAGGGAAAGCGCCGACATAATGGTAAAGGCATCGTGCAATTCGAACAGGTCAATATCCTGCGGAGCGAGGCCGGCCTGTCGGTAAGCCTCCTGAGCCGACTTACAGGCCGCCGTTAGAAACAGCGCGTCTTGACGATGGTGAACGGCCAGGGTATCCGTCGCGGCCGCCGAGGCCAGCACGCGAATGTGCCCTGCGCCGCGCAACGAATCCGCCGGGACGAGATAGACCGCCGCCGCGCCATCTCCCACCGGCGAAGCATCGAGCAAGTTGATAGGAGTGGCGATCATCGGCGAACGCTCGAAATCCTCCGCCGTAATCGGATGTCGCAGGCGGGCATACGGGTTGTCCACGGCGTTGGCATGGGCGTTGACAGCAAACGGCGCGAAATCGGCGTGCCGCCAGCCGTATTCGTACATGTAGCGGCGCATGATGAGCGCATTGAGGCCCACGAACGAGACGCCCATATCCACTTCGTAGTCCGCGTCGGCGGCGGTAGCCAGGGCCGCTGTCACTTCTGGCATCGGGCGATCGGTCATCTTCTCGACCCCCACCGCCAGCGCCGAATCCAGTTCGCCAGAAGCCACAGCCATCAACGCCGCCCGCAGCGCCGCCGCCCCGGAAGCGCAAGCCGCATCCACGCGTACTGCATCGCCTGTCCTCAATCCGGCCCAATCTGCCACCAACGGGCCAAGATTGTTCTGGGCGCTGAGTATGCCGGCCATCATGTTCCCGACGAAGAGCCCCTCCACACTTTGGCGACCGGCATCATGCAAGGCGTTGACAATTGCCTCCACCGCCAGATCGCGCAACGAACGATCCCAGTGCTCATCAATTCTGGTCTGACCAATCCCAAGAATCGCTACCGGACGCATCGTAAAAGACCTTTCGGCAAGGGAATTTTTCTTGATTGTACCCCCTTCCGCTCTCACAGACTATCAGGTTAGGCCGGCAGGGTGTGGCTCAAATTTTCGGGGAAAGTTGGGCAGTCATCGGTTGAGAGGCGGGCTTCCTGGCAGACCGTTCACGAATGGGAAACGAATCAACGAATGCAGACGGCGGATGGCGAAGAACAGCCGCAGGACAGGCTTTTCAGCCTGTCCGGAGTAGACCGTCCACGAACAGAAATGAATCAACGAATGCGGCGCGGATATTCGTTTATTCGTGGTCAGGCATTCGTTGGCGGTTCGCCCTCCCATACGATCATGGCAGGGAATGACGCTTTCGCCGAAAAAATGTACCACACCCGGGGCGGGAAGGCGCGCTGGAAGACGGCGCATGCGGTCACCTCTCCCTCCCTCGGCGCAGGGGAAACGATGTCCGGCGTGATGTTATCCCAATGTAACTTTTCGGCTCCTGTTGCATCCAAAGAACAACGGGAGTTCACAAGTTCATTCTATGAGCAAAGGAGGCTCGAAAATGAAAATCAACGAAGGTTCACTGGATCGCACGCTGCGGGTAATTGCCGGCCTTATTCTGCTGGCGCTGGGATTGCTGCACGTGATAAGCGGCGTCTGGGTATGGGTGGCAGTCATTTTCGGCGCCATCCTGCTGGTCACCGGCCTGATCGGCTTTTGCCCGCTGTATACGTTGCTGAAAATCAATACTGCCAGAAAGTAACCCTGTTTGACCGCGACACTGGTGCACTGCCAGCCTGGGGAAGGGAATGCTTTCCCCAGGCCGGTGGTGTTTTTTTATTTTTTCCAGAGGCGGGCAATCAGGTTCAGCAGCGCCGTCAGGAGCAGCGACAGCAGCAGTGAAGAGGCCAGGGGGAAGTAGAATGAAAAATTCTTCCCTTCCACGTGAATGTCGCCAGGCAGACGACCGAAAGGCCAGCCCAGGCGGGCCAGCAAAACGATCCCCCCGCCCAGCACCAGCAAAAGCAGGCCAAGAAGCATCAGCAGACGACCGAAAGTTTCCATAGACGGGACACGGAGAAACCACTACAACAGCCTTATTTGTGGCTCTTCTTCGTAGGGGAATCCCAGGTGTTCATAAGCGGCGCGAGTGGCCACGCGGCCCTGGGGGGTGCGGTCCAGGAAACCCAGCTGCAGCAGGTAAGGTTCCACCACTTCCATGATGGTATCCGGTTCCTCGCTGATGGCGGCGGCAATCGTTGCCAGGCCGACGGGGCCACCGTGGTACTTGGTGATAATCGTCTGGAGGACACGCCGGTCAACGTCGTCCAGCCCCAGCGGGTCTACCCGAAGCAAATCGAGCGCCTGACAGGCCACCGGGCGCGTGATAGCGCCGTCAGCGCGCACCTGAGCGTAATCGCGCACGCGACGTAGCAAGCGTAACGCGACGCGCGGCGTGCCGCGCGCTCGGCGAGCAATTTCCTCCACGCCCGCCTCGTCCACGGCGACGTGGAGCAAATCTGCCGCCCGGCGCACAATCGTCCGCATCGCGGTCAGGTCATAGTAATCCAGGCGATAAATTGCGCCAAAGCGCGCCCGCAACGGCGAGGCCATCAGCGCCAGGCGCGTCGTCGCTCCGATGACCGTAAAGCGCGGCAACTTCAGGCGAATCGAGCGCGCCGCAGGGCCTTTGCCAATCACGATATCCAGCGCATAATCCTCCATGGCTGGATACAGGACTTCCTCGACTGCCTTCCCCAGGCGGTGGACTTCGTCAATGAACAGGATATCCCCGGCGCGCAGATTGGTCAGAATCGCGGCCAGGTCTCCGGCGCGCTCAATGGCCGGCCCTGAAGTGACCTTGATGTCCACGCCCATTTCGTTGGCCACCACGTGCGCCAGCGTCGTCTTGCCCAGCCCCGGCGGCCCGTAAAAGAGGATATGATCGAGCGCCTCCCCACGCTGACGCGCTGCGGCAATGAGAATCGCCAGATTTTCCTTGACCTGCTCCTGCCCGATGATTTCGGCCAGGCTTTTGGGGCGCAAGGTTGTATCCAGCCGGTCATCCGGCTTGCGTTCCGGGTCAAGCAAACGTTTCGATTCAGCAGGCACAGCACACATTATATCAGGCTTCGTCCGGCCGGAGGACGGCGCGGTGGAACGGAACGCCGCTTACCTCCGCCTAAAAAACCCGCTTCCACAGGATCGGGTTGCGCAGGTGGGCGACCAGTGCCGCCAGCAGGCATAATGCCCCACAGAAGAAGGCTGCGCGCGGCACACCCTGCCATTGCGCCAGCCAGCCTACGAACAGGCTGCCAAACGGCGCCACTCCCTGTAAAGCCCAGAAGTAAAAACTGAATACCCGTCCGCGCAGGGAATCGGGCACCTCCAGTTGTACGATTGTGTTCATCATCGTCATCTGGGTAATGATGGCCCAACCGAACACCGCGATCAAGATCAGAGCCGACGGGATGGTGTGTACCATTGTCAGGGAGAGCAGGGCAACCGCGTACACACTCTCCGCTACCGCCAGCAGCAGGCCCTTGCGTCGCAGGTTGCTGGTAAAGGCCAGGAAAAGCGAGGCCGTGAGCGCCCCAATACCCTGTACCAGATACAAGGCACTGGTGCGCGCCTTGACCAGTGTCTCTGTATCTCCGGCCTGCGCCAGAACAGTGCGCGCAATCGCAGGAATCTGTTGACCGAACGGGAAGCCGAAAAAACCAACTAGCGCCGCCAGCATTACAATGAGCGAGACGGAGCGACTGCGACGGACATACTCCCATCCCTCGCGAAAGTCAACCAGCATAGAGCCGGAGCGGTTCGGCGCGCCTGGCGTCCGGTAGGGTTGCCGGACGAACAACAACCCTACCAGTACAAACAGGAAACTCACACCATTGGCGAAGAAAGCCCACCCTTCGCCGTGCTGATGCACCAGAATCAGAATCAGGCCGGCCAGCGATGGCCCAAGCACGCGCCCCAGGTTGAAGATCGTGGACTGCAAGGCAATGGCATTGGGCAAGGCGGCTTTCCCCACCAGTTCGACCAGCATGGACTGGCGCGCGGTGACCTCCACCGCGCTGGCGGCCCCCAGCACAAGCGCCAGAACCACAAGATGCCAGATTTGAATTCGCCCACTCAGGGCCAGAAAGGCCAGCAGAAACGCCTGTCCCATCATGATACTCTGCATGGCCATGACGGTCTTGCGCTTGTCCCAGCGTTCGACCAGAACACCGGCTGGCAACGCCAGAAACAGAGTAGGCAACGTACCCGCAAAGCCAAGCAGTCCCAGATCGAAGGGACGACCGGTCAGGCGGTAGGCCAGGTAAGGTTGGGTGGTATTTTGAATCCAGGTGCCAATCAGGGAAACGAACTGACCAATCCAGAAGATCACGAAATCGCGCGCCGCCAGAGCCGGCAAACGTTGAAGAATTTCTCTGCGCCAGCGGGAAAGCATAGGATTTCCGCCGTCACCAGCTCAACGGCACGGCAGCCAGCCCCAGGGCATTCGGCCCAACATGGGTGCCGATCGCCGTGGTCACGTTTACCAGCAAAGGCGGTGCAGACGCTCTGGTACGCACTTCCTCCAGCAACTGACGCGCGGCCGTTTCGGCATTGGTGTGCAACACAGCCAGGCGTTCCAGCGGTCCCCACGACAGCAGGGCTTCCTTTAACTGCGCCAATCCTTGCGCCCGGGTGCGCGCCTGGCCCAGTCGTTGTACCTGCCCAAAGCGCAGTTCGACCAGGGGCTGAATGCGCAGCAGCGTTCCGAGAGCCGCTTTGGCCCAGGAGACCCGTCCGCTGCGGCGCACATATTCGAGCGAATCGAGCAAAGCAATCACCCGCACACGCTGACGAACGCGCTCGATGGCTGCCAGCACCTCGTCCAGAATTCCTTCCTGGCATGCTGTTTCGGCGCCGGCCAGCACCTGAAATCCAAGCCCCAGACTCAACTGTTCGCTATCCAGAACGCGCACGCGGCGACCAAATTCCTGCGCCGCCACGCGCGCCGCGTTGAAAATGCCACTCAAACGCGAGGCGGCATGAATGGACAGGACAATCTCGGCGCCACGCGCGAACAGTTGCTCATAGACTTTCTGAAAACTCCCCACCGAGGGCGCGGAGGTGGTCGGCGGGGATTTCAGCGTGGGCAAAAGCCGGTAGAATTCCTCGCGGCTGATATCAATGCCGTCAGCGTAACTCTTGCCCCCAATGTTGACAAGCGCCGGCACCACCTCAATGCCATACTGTCTGGCCAGGGCCGCCGGCAAATCGGCAGTACTATCGGTAACAAAAGAGATTCTCATGAAACTGGCCTCCGGCCGCGCGTTCGCTGGCGGGATCAGCCGGCCTGTCCCGCGTCCGCCTCGCGCCGCCATGCGTCGTGACGATCACGTTCCATAACGGCAAGTGCCAGGGTCTCTTCGCCCAGCATGGCGCGCACCGGCGATTCGAGCAAGTACTCCTCGAAAGAGGCTCGTGGAAAAGTCAGGCGCGCGAACTCGCCTAACGTTCGAGTATAACAGGCCTGATGCCGTTGTCCATATAGAAAACCAATACGTTCCGGGTCGGCAAACTCACTCAGGTACTCCTGAAAGGCCTCTCCCAGATAACGCGAGGCGCGCACTTTCTGCAAAGGCAACAGACGGCCTTCCTCCAGGACAAAAAGCGGCAGCCAGCTGAGCATTTCGCCAACGATAGCCTGCGCTCGACTGAGACAACCATAGGCAACCAGGTGCTCCAACGCTGGGACACAAAAGAGCATGTACACATTGGAAAGAGCGTGCCGTATCAGGCGCTCCATGGCCGCCAGCGATTCACCGGCGCTGGCCGCCGCGGCCGCCAGCTGCACCAGCATCCCTAGGCCGAGCGAAATGTTCTGCGAATCAATGACCTGAATCATCAGGTGATTATGCCCGGCCTGCCGCATCGCCCGGCGGGCAATGCTGGCCAGCGGGTAGAAAAACGAGGTCAGCGTAATGACCAGAACGGCATCATAACGTTCGCCCAGTCGCGCATACAGACTGGCAAAATCAGCCTCTTGCGGCGGAATCAGACTGTTCCTGCCGCCTGAGGCGGCCAGGCGAAAGGGGATAACATGAACGCGCTCGCGGCCCACAAAGTTGGGACGCGTGAATTGGGCTGTATTGTCCGTAACGATGCCTATCTCCGCCATAGGTTCGACCACCTGCCGGTCGGGAATTGCCGCCCGGCCGCCGGGCTTTATTCGACAGAGAGAATGAACTGATAATGCGGCTGACCGCCTTCCTGGAGTTCGACTTCCTGCGCAGGATAACGGGCGCGAATGGCATCGGCAATACGATTCGCCTCGGCGGCGGTCAGGTCTTCCCCGTAAAACAGGGTGATCAACTCATATTTATCCGCCTGCGCTTTTTCCAGCAAACCCAGGCAGGCGGCCTCCACCGAGTCGGCGGCCAGCGCCAGTTTGCCGTTCAAGAGCGCAATTGTCTGACCTTTCTCTACCGCCACGCCATCTATCTCCACCGAACGGGTCGCGGTCGTCACCTCTCCGCTGATGACCTCCTGCATGGCGCGCGTCATCTTCTCGACAACAGTCTCCAGATCGCCATCCGGGTTGAGGTGTAACATGGCCGCCAGACCCTGCGGGATGGTGCGCGTGGGGACAATGCGCACGTCCTTAACCGTAACTTCCTTTGCCTGCTGCGCGGCCAGAATAATGTTTTTATTGTTGGGCAGGAGAATAATCCGCTCCGTCGGCAGATTCTCGAACGCCGCCACAATGTCGCGCGTGGAAGGATTCATCGTCTGACCGCCTTCGACAATGGCCGCAACGCCCAGACTGGCAAAGACGCGCGAGATGCCCCGTCCAGGCGATACGGCGACTACGGCAATCTGACCGGGTTCGACCGGGGCGAATTCGATGCGCTCCCGACCGCCTTTCTGCTCCACCTGATCCATCTGCGCCAGCAAATTCTCCATCGCCACCTTTGTGATGGTACCTATCCCCATGATGTAGTCTATCGGCGCATAGCGCTTTTCGAGGGGCACGTGGATGTGCATCCGATACAGACCCTCTCCCTCCCCCACCTGAATCGAGGTGCCCATCCGCTCCAGTTCACGGTAAAAGGCCGATAAATCAAAGGTGTCCGAAGGGATGAAGTCCACCACCACTTCATAATCCTGACCGGGTTCGATGGTCTCCATGGTATGCTCCAGTTTCATCGCCGAAAGGGGTTGTACTGTGGCAACTGGCGCTTCCAGCTGCTCCCCCCGAATCAAACGTCCCATGCCTTCCAGGATGAAGAACAGGCCTATGCCGCCTGAATCGACCACGCCAGCCTGTTTCAGAATCGGCAAGAGTTCGGGCGTGCGTTTGACCGAGGCATCGGCAGCCGGCACCAGGCGCACCAGAATTTCATACGGGTTGTCAGTCTCGCGCAAGGCTTGTTCGGCGGCAGTCGCCACGTCCTTAATGACCGTCAGAATCGTGCCCTCGACCGGCCGCACCACGCCCCGATAGGCGGTATCTCGCCCCTCCGCCAGCGCCCTGACCAGCGCCGCGCCATCGAGCACTTCCTGATTATGAAGGGCACGGGCAAAGCCACGCCAGATTTGTGACAAAATCACGCCGGAATTGCCGCGCGCGCCCATCAATGCTCCCTGGGCTACAGCCATGGCTATCTGCCCCACATGACGCTGGCCAAGATTTTCCACTTCCGCATAGGCCGATTGCATGGTCAAGACCATGTTCGTACCTGTATCGCCATCCGGCACCGGAAAAACGTTCAGCGCATTGACCGTTTGTTGATTTACGCGCAGCCAGGTCAGGCCGGCTTCCACCAGCCTCTTCCATACCTGACCATCCAGCGGCAGGTCTTGCCATTGACCGGCCTGCACCGGCATCGTATCATCCATCAAGAATCACTCCTGGAAATCGAATGATCAGACCACATCGCTCACCCGCAGCCCGCGAATATGCACATTGACCGCGTGGACCGGCATTCCCAGCGCTTTCTCAACGTGGTAGCGCACGCTGTTGGCCACACTCTCGGCCACCGATGTCAACCGCAGACCATACTCCACGATGATATACACATCAATGTTCAGGTCCTCGCCATCGTAACGAACGGAAATGCCCTGCGCCGGTTCGCGCGTGACCGTGACCGCCAGGCCCTCCGCCAGGTTTTTGGGCGCCAGGCCGACCACGCCGTAGGTCTCCAGCGTGGCGCGGTGCGCGATCGTCGCCACGGCTGCCGGCGAGATGTGAATCGTACCCAATACGGTTGTCTCTTTGCCCATCGTATCCTCCAGTTCAGTGGTTGGTCTGAAATGATCCGATCGGCGGCGGCTAACCCAAACTTGTTGACATTCATTTTTTGTGGTAAAATACGCCGCCTGTAATTTCAATCATTGCTTGCTACCTGAGCAGGAAAGGAACTCCATATGGCTAAATGTGCTCACTGCGGTAAAACGACTACGTTCGGTCATAATGTCTCGTTCTCCAACCGAGCGACGAATCGCGCCTTCCGCCCGAATCTGCAACGGGTCACCGTCATCGAAAATGGTCGCAAGGTGAAGAAACTGCTGTGCGCGAAGTGCATCCGCACGCTGGTCAAGACGTCGTAAGATTACGGTTATTTTACGCGCCAATCGTGAATCGCGGCCAGGCCGCGATTTTTTGTTAATTGTTGTCTTGCAAAGATTCACGCAAGGCTCGCAGACCCGCAGCAATGCCGTCCGGATGGTGGAAAATGGCCTGAGCGGCGACGAAGACATTGGCACCGGCGGCCTTAACTTGCGGCAGCGTGGTCGGAGAAAGACCGCCATCCACCTGCAACCAGGCGGAAGAATCGGCGACATCGAGCATGCGGCGCACGGCAGCAATTTTGGGGAGCACCTGCGGCAAGAATTGCTGCCCGGCGTAACCCGGTTCAACGCTCATCACCAGAATCAGGTCAACCAGCCCCAGGTAAGGGTGCACCGCTTCCGCCGGCGTGCCGGGGCTTAACGAGAGACCCGCCCGGCAGCCCAGAGAGCGAATCTTCTGCAACGTGGGGCGCAACTCATCATTTGCCTCTACGTGCACGGTCAGCGAATTCGCCCCGGCGCGCACGAACGCCTCCACAAAACGCATCGGCTCCGTCACCATCAGGTGCACATCCAGCGGCAGACGGGTGGCGCGCCGACAATGCTCCACAATGAACGGCCCCATTGTCAGATTCGGGACAAAGTGGCCGTCCATCACGTCAATGTGAATCCAGTCGGCGCCGGCGGCTTCCACTTGCGCAATCTGTTCGCCAAGTCGCAGAAAATCAGCCGCAAGGATCGAGGGGGCAATGAGGTACATCGTCATCGGGGCAGCGGAGGATGGTAGAGGAGATAAACCCACAGCCAGAGGGGGATCAAACCGCCAACCGCCAGCAACGCCAGCAATCCCAGGCCGACGGAAAGCCAGTCTATGCCTGGGCCTGACGAGGCCGTAGCCGTCAGGGCCGGCGCCGCCGGCGCAGAGGCGAGGGTCGTCTCGGTAGCAGGTTGGGGCCTGATTTCCGGCGTCAGGCTCAGCGCCGGCGCCGCGCGGACATCGCCAAAAGTCATCAGGACGCGTCCCAGTTGATCGGCGGTGCGATAGCGCGCCGAAGGTTCTTTGGAAAGGACCTTCAGGATAATCTGTTCAATGGTTGGCGGCAAATCCGGCACATATTCGCTGGGCGGTATCGGCGGCGCTTCCAGGTGCAGACGCGCCAGTTCGCTGACCGTTGGCGCTTGAAAGGGTAAGGAGCCGGTCAACATTTCATAGAATACCACCCCGAGCGAGTAAACGTCCGAAGCCGGCGATGGCGCCTCCCCGGCCGCCTGTTCGGGAGAAAAGTATTGCGGCGAACCCCAAACCACGGCGCTTTGCTCTTCCGGCTCAATGGAAGCCAGAGCACGGGCGATGCCGAAATCGGTCACCTTGAGCCGCCCATCGGGAGTTACCAGCATGTTATGCGGTTTGACATCACAATGCACCAGGCCGGCGCGGTGAGCATAGCCAATGCCCGCGCAGGCCTGAATCAGCAGGGGCAATGCCTCATTCAACGGCAACCGCCCCCGCTGGCGCAGGAGGGTTTTCAAGTCCATGCCCGGCACAAATTCCATGACCAGGAAGAGGCGACCCTGGTCAAAGCCAAAGTCGTGGACGGTGACGATGTTGGGATGGGAGAGATTGGCTGCGGCGCGCGCCTCCTGCCGGAATCGCTCCTGAAACGTCACCGAACGCGAATAGTCTGCGCGCAATACTTTCACCGCCACCTGTCGTTCAAGCATCAGATCGCGCGCGCGGTAGACCATCGCCATTCCCCCCTTGCCAACCTGTTCGAGTAACTGGTAACGGTTGTTGAGCAGATTTGGCTCGTCCATACGGTTGCCGCCGATTATAACATGGCGTTGTAGCCTGCCGCAACCGGCCGGGCGCGACGCAGCGGCGTCGCCTGGAGACTCATTCTGTGTAGCGCGTCTCCTCCAGTTTCTCCGCTGTTTCGGGCGGCGCGGATGGCAGGCGGAGGGGCGGCGAGGCGACTTCCGACACGTCCGCCTGGGAAGGCTCCGCCCGGCGCAAGGCAAAAATGATGACCAGACTGGCCAGAGCGAAAACGCTGACCAGGGCCTCCGTCCAGTACATTCCCAGCGTGGCCATCCCCACCACGGCCACGCCGTCAATAGCGGCATGGTAAAGCACCGCCAGTCCCAACCAGAGCCAGTTGCGACGGATGAAGACCTGCATGACCATCACCGCCATAGCCACCTGACAGGCCAGAGCAAAAACGCGTTCCAGCGCGCCGAGGAGACTCGCATACCAGGGAACAGACCAGTATGCCTGCAATTGTTGACGCGCCGCTTCCAGTTGTGACGCCGGCACAATCGTCGCCAGATCCGCCTGGCGGTAGATGAGCATGAAAAAATATGTCGCGAGCGCCAGAAAGCCGATCAGAATGGCCTCCGCGCCACCGTGTCCGGCGCCGAACAGTACACCGCTGCGCCAGGAACGCGCCCCCCTGGCCCAGAAGCGCAGCGCCAGATAGCGCGCCCCCTCCTCAAACACGCCCGCGCTCAGGCCGCCGAAGACGGCCCAAAACGCCGTTTGCGCGGCCTGCGGCCAGTATATTAATGGCCGTTCCATCAATTTCTGAACGAGCAGGTTGAACGGAATGTGCCCGACCTGCGAAAGGATAAACGTCACGGCCCCGATTCCCCACAGGCCCCAACCAGCCTTCCAGCGACGGGTCAGGAAGATGGCAAGTCCGAGCGGAATCGCAATCATCAGCAGGCCATTCAAGAAGTAGGTGAGAGGGAGAATGTCCATAGTTACCTGACGGGAAGAAAAGCAAGGTCATTTTAGCACAGATTACGGGTATAATGGCGGCATGGGCTCTCGATTCTTCCGGCTTCGTCTGCCAGTGCTGTACAGCCTGTTGCTGGCTACCTTTCTTCTCTGGCCGAACGCGCCGGCGCGCGTGGCCGCGCGACCGGCGTCCTCCACCGCCTACGAACTCATCGAGGCCGTCAATGCCTTGCGCGCCGCCAACGGCCTGCCGGCCTACCGCACCGACCCGATCCTGATGACCATCGCTCAGGCGCAGGCTGAATACATGGCCTCGATTGGCACCTGGACGCATACCGGTCCCGATGACTCGCGCCCTTACCAGCGCGCGCTGGCGGCGGGCTATCTGGTGGCCGGCGATCTTTCACGGGGCGGCTGGTTCTCCGAAAATGTCATCATGGGCAATAACCTGAGCGCCGAGGCGGCTGTCCAGGCCTGGTTGGGAGATGAGGCGCACAAGAATACCATGCTTGGTGCCATCTATCAGGACGCCGGCGCCGGCGTGGCTGTCGCCGGCAATACGTACTATTACTGTCTGGATGTCGGTCTTTCCACCGGCGGCACGCCGGTCGTCTATACCCCTTTTGGCAAGACACCAACTCCTACCATTATCCCCAGTACGCCCAATCCGGATGGTTCGATTGTTCATATTGTGCAACCGGGCGAGACTCTGATCACCATCGCCGTGGCTTACAACGTGCCTCTGGCCGATATTTTGCGGCTGAACAATCTGACGCTTAACTCGGTCATTTACCCCAATCAGAAAATCATCGTTCGCCCGGCCTTCACCCCCACGCCTACGCAGCCCACACCGACTGCTTCGCCGCTGCCCACGTTGACGCCCTGGCCCACCTCCACGCCAACGGCCTCTCCCATCGCCCGGACCGCCGCGCCGGGCCTTACGCCCTCCCGCCCGATCCGCGAGTCCAGCGTCGCGGTCGCGTTGGGCCTGATTCTTCTGCTCGCCCTGGCGCTGGCCATGCTGGCCGCCCTCATCGGGCGCGGCAGGGGCAGAGAGTGACTCTGGCCGCCAGCCTCTTACGCCTGGGTGATCACCTCCATCCCCCCCATCCAGGGGCGCAGGACAGGCGGGATAACAATCGAGCCATCGGCTTGCTGGTAGTTTTCCATGACGGCAATCAGCGTGCGCGGCAAGCCCAGGCCTGATCCATTCAAGGTGTGGACGAAACGCGCCTTGCCTCCTTCCGCCGGCCGATACTTGATATTCGCCCGCCGCGCCTGAAAATCGGTATCGTTGGAGACGGAGGAGACTTCCAGCCATTCGCCCAGGCCCGGCGCCCACACTTCCACATCATAGGTCATCGCCGCGCCAAAGCCCAAATCGCCGGTGCAGAGTTGTTTGACGCGGTAGGTCAGGCCCAGTTCCGCGCAGGTCTGTTCGGCATCGGCGAGCATTTTTTCCAGCATGGTCGCGGAATCTTCAGGACGGCAGTAAATGTACATTTCCACCTTGTCGAATTGATGGCCGCGCTTAATGCCGCGCACATCGCGCCCGGCGCTCATCTTTTCTTTGCGGAAGCAAGGGGTGTAGGCGGTATACCGCAGGGGCAACTGCCCTTCCTCTAGAACTTCGTCCATGTGCAGGCCGGTCAACGGCACCTCGGCAGTCGGCACCATCCAGCGATCCTCTTCCACATCATGGTACAGGTTATCGCGGAATTTCGGCAACTGCCCCGACTTGAACATGGTTTCCTCTTTGACCATGAAAGGAGGATAAATTTCGGTATACCCCTGTCGAATGTGCAGATCGAGCATCCAGGCGATGAGCGCGCGTTGCAACCGTGCCCCGGCCGCGCGCAGCACATAAAACCGCGAACCGGTCAGTTTGACGCCGCGCTCGAAATCCAGAATACCTAACGCCGGCCCCAAATCCCAGTGTGGCTTGGGCGCGAAATCGAACGTCGGCAATTCGCCAACTGTCCGCACGACAAGATTGTCGTTCTCGTCCTTGCCATAAGGGCAGCGCGCATCGGGGAGGTTGGGCAGGGTGGCCACCAGCGCCTCCAGTTCTGCTTCGACTGCGGTCACCTCTTTATCCAGCGCGGCAATTTGCTCGCCCACGGCGCGCATGGCCTCGATTCTGGCCTGCCGTTCGGCGGCTTCCTTCATCCGTCCGATTTCCCTGGAAACAGCATTGCGCTCAGCTTTGAGCGCCTCGACTTCTTGCAAGAGCGCGCGGCGACGCGCGTCCAGGCGCAGGACAGCCTCCACGACAATCGTATCCATTTGACGGTCGCGCAATGCCTTGCGCACCTCATCGGGGTTTTCACGAATCAGATTGATGTCCAGCATAGGCGTTATTCCCTTTGAACTCTTCCATTGTGACATGGCCTGGCTGGCTGATTCCCTCGCGTTTGAGCACCTTCCAGAGAGTCAGGAACAAAATTTTCAAGTCCAGCCAGAATGACCAGTGATCCACATACCACACGTCCAGGCGGAATTTCTCCTCCCAGGAGAGCGCATTCCGTCCATTGACCTGGGCCCAGCCGGTAATACCGGGCAATACATCGTGACGGCGCATTTGCTCAGGACTGTACCGCTCCAGATACTGCATCAGCAAAGGACGCGGCCCAACCAGACTCATCTCGCCGCGCAAGACATTGATAAGTTGCGGCAGGTCATCCAGGCTGGTGGAGCGCAGGAAGCGGCCAAACGGCGTGAGCCGCTCCGCATCGGGCAGGAGGTTGCCGCTGGCATCGCGCCGCTCGTTCATCGTACGGAATTTGTAGATCGTAAAGGGCCGTCCCTTGTAGCCAGGCCGTACCTGCCGAAAGAGGACGGGACGTCCCTGGAACACCCAGACCAGCAACGCCAGAACAGCCAGCAATGGTGAGCACAGCACCAGGCCAACCCCGGCCACCAGGATATCGAATATGCGTTTCGACCAGTGCATAGTGCCATTCTACCAGCCTGCGCTTCACCTGCGCCACGAAGCGCAGCGGAGCGAAGCGCCGTCAGATGGAAGCACGGTTATATTTCGGCATAGTTGTCATTGCGAGGGCGTTCTCTGCCCGAAGCAATCTCCTGGTAATTGGGAGACTGCTTACCTTGAGACTCGCAAGGAGATTGCTTCGGCGGCGCCTCGGGCGAGCCTCGGCGTGGCCCTATCGCCGCCTCGCAATGACAAGGGACAGGTAATCTAACATTGTCGAGCTATTTAGCCCTGTCTCAAAACCGTTGTGAATGTCATTGCGAGGAGCGTTCTTTGCGACGAAGCAATCCCCAGGCCGTCCATTTCGCCTGATAAAGGGGAGATGGCTTCGCCAAAAAACGGCTCGCCATGACATGGCTGAGTAGTTACGTTCCATTACCCAATCTACAACCGGTCCATGCTCAAGGTCTTCGTTCGGGTGGGCGTAAAAATATTCCATAACCAGCTCGCTGATGGTTTTGCGTCTCTCCGAGGGGCAGATTTTGTTGTATCAGTTCCGGGGCAGATAGAATTCGCTTTTTCGCCAGTTCACAATATTGAGGGTCAATTTCTACGCCTATTCCGATCCTGTGTAGCATGGCTGCGGCAATCAAGGTAGTACCGCTGCCCATGAACGGATCCAACACAGTATCACCGACAAAACTGAAGAGCTTGATGCAGCGCCGCGGCAACTCAAGAGGAAACGGGGCTGGATGTCCTATCTTTTTCTTGCTTTCACCGCTAAATGTCCAGACGCCGTTTGTCCATTCCATAAATTCAGATCGGGTTATATCTGACTTTCCGCTTCCGCTCGTTTTGCGCCAGCGTTTCTTGTATAAGACCACGATCAGCTCCACAGGGGCGATCACGAACGGAGCGCTTGCACTCATCCAGGAACCCCATGCGGTTCGCCGCGAGATATTCCCTTCATTCCATATGATCGTGGCGTGATATTGGAAACCAACCTGTTTGGCAATGGTAGTAATATCAGCCCCCACACTTTGCTGACCGCCCTTGTTTTTATCCAGCGGAATGTTCAGGCAAAATCTCCCGTCTTCTTTCAGAAATTGAAAACATCTTGATAGCCAGGCGCGGGTAAACTCTAAATATTCAGGATATGAAATGTCGTCCTGATGAGAGTTGTATTGAATATCAACATTGTACGGCGGAGAAGTGACAATCAAGTCTATGCTATCAGGGCTAATAGCATTTGTAGTCAGAATGTCATCATTGATGATGACCGTTTTGTCGCTCGAATAAAACACCGTTGACGTCTCCAATTGGAGATGCTCCTTTAGCCTTTTATTATACTCTCCTTTGCTTATCTGCCCGACAAAAGAATTGTGGTATATTCTAGCCCGGAGATGCCTATGAATGAGCGTATTCTCGTGATTGAAGACGATCCGGCTATTTTAAAGGTCCTACAACGTGGGTTAACCTACGAGGGCTACACCGTGGACATTGCCACCGATGGTTATAGCGGGCTGACGCGTGCCAGCGATCGCCGTCCCGATCTGGTAATTCTTGATTGGATGTTGCCCGGTCTGGATGGGCTGGAGGTTTGTCGTCGGCTGCGCGCTGGCGGACGTCTGCCTATTCTCATGCTTACGGCCAAAGATGCGATTCAGGATCGGGTACAGGGCCTGGACGCTGGCGCGGACGATTATCTGGTCAAGCCCTTCAGTCTGGAGGAATTGCTGGCGCGCATTCGCGCCCTGCTCCGCCGCGCCCAAACTGAACGCGCGCCGGTCTATCAGTTCGCGGACCTGACCATGAACACGGTCACGCGCGAGGTCAAGCGTGGCGAGCGTCGCCTGATGCTAACCAACAAGGAGTTCGAGTTGCTCGAACTCTTCCTGCGCCATCCCGGCCAGGTGTTGACGCGCGAAGTGATCTTTGACCGCATCTGGGGCTATGACTTTGGAGGGGAGAGCAACGTCCTTGAGGTGTATATCCGCTATCTGCGTCAGAAACTGGAAAGCGACGGCGCGCCGCGTCTGATTCACACCGTGCGCGGCATCGGGTACGTTTTACGGGAAGACGCGTGAGCGGGAATCTACCTCAGGGCCGCGTGCCGCGTTGGCGCAACGGTGCTTGATTGCTGGCCGTCGTGTACAGGTCAGCGCCCAGGTACAGCGCCGGCGAAAAACGGCTGACCTGAAGTACCCCTTCCTCATCGAAAGCCTGGGCCGCCTGATAGACAGACAGAATCTCGCCCACAAAGAGTTCGTGATCGCCATAGGGCCGATGCTCCATCAGGCGGCATTCGTAGGCGGCGTAGGCCTCTTTCAAGATGGGGGCGCGTGACTCAGCCAGCGACTCCGATTCCACGGCAATCGCGAAGGTCGCGAATTTATCCAGGTCGCGCCCCGAGTTGCGGCCAACGCCGGCAATCAGATCCGCCTTTTCAAACGGCAAGAAATTGACCCCGAAAGCGCCGGCCTCCAGAATCAGCGCGTAGGAAAAGCGCCTGGGGGTCAATAGAACCCCGTATAAAGGTGGATTGAACGAAAGCGGCGAGTGCCAGGCACAGGCCATCGCGTTCATCACGTCGCCACGTTTCACCGTCACCACCGCTGCGACCGCAGGGTAACTATGGTACAGGTGAGAAAAGGGGGGACGTTGACGAATTTTGTCCATCAGGGCTTACTCCGTGTACTCTGCCGCGCAGTTCACGCTGGAGCGCCAGAAGCCTTTACAAATCATCCATACTTTCCGCTCCCAAACCAAGCAGGCCGGTGGCATACTTGGGCGGATGGATTTTTTCTTCATCCTTCCCAAAGCGAATCACTTCACCGCCTTCGGTGATGGCCTCTACCGCCAGTCCCAGACTTTGCAATTCCTTAACCAGGACTCGGAAGGAGGCCGGGATGCTGGGCTCTTCGATGGGCTTGCCTTTGACGATGGCCTCGTAGGTACTGACGCGTCCCTGCACATCATCGGACTTAACAGTCAGCATTTCCTGCAAGGTGTAAGCCGCGCCGTAAGCCTCCAGCGCCCAAACTTCCATCTCGCCAAAGCGCTGACCGCCAAATTGTGCCTTGCCGCCCAGAGGTTGCTGGGTGACCAGACTGTAAGGACCAGTCGCGCGTGCATGGACTTTGTCTTCCACCAGGTGGTGGAGTTTCATGATGGACATGATGCCCACGGCTACCGGCTGGTCATAAGGTTCGCCGCTCTTGCCATCGCGCAGGATTTGCTTCCCCAGCGTCGGGATCGGCTGGCCAGTGGCCAACATGACTTCCTGGGCTTTCGTCGCCACCTGATCATCCGCCACATCGTCTTCTCCCAGCGTGTGTAACCAGAGCTTCAGGCAGAGGTGGACAGCGCGCTGGTCAAAGCGTTGGCGCTCGGCCGGCGCTGGAATCTCATCGGTAAAGACTTCCGCCGGATCATAGCCGTGATCGCGCAACCATTCCCTGGCCGTGGAAAGGCGAGCATACCGTTCATCCGATGTCAGGCGATACACGTCGTAGCCACGTTCGCCCAGCCACTGCTCCAGATACAACCGCCGCACTTCATCATCGTCCTCTATGGTCGTTGCGTCATATTCCTGCTGCTTGAGCCACTCCCAGGCCGCCTCGCCGATTTCCTTCCAGGCGCGATCGACAATCCAGGCGCGCGCCAGTTCGGCTTCGATTTCGGCCTCGGTCGCGCCGTCGAAGACGGGCGTGATGGCGCGAAAACCCAGGCGTGAGGCGGCCCAGCCCAGATGCGTCTCCAGCACCTGCCCCAGATTCATACGGCCGGGTACGCCTGTCGGATTGAGGATAATGTCAATAGGCGTGCCATCCTCGAGGAAAGGCATGTCCTCGACCGGCACAACGCGCGAGACAACTCCTTTATTACCGTGCCGCCCGGCCATTTTATCACCGGCCGTGATCTTGCGCCGCCGCGCGACCGAAACGCGCACCATCATATCCACACCGGCTGCCAGTTCAACGTTATCCTCACGCGTAAAGACCTTGACGTCTACCACCTTGCCGCGCTCCCCATGCGGGACGCGCAGAGAGGTGTCCTTCACGTCGCGCGACTTCTCACCAAAGATTGCCCGCAACAGACGCTCTTCGGGCGTCAATTCTTTCTCCCCTTTGGGCGTCACCTTGCCAACCAGAATATCGTTTGGGCCAACCTCGGCGCCAATGCGAATGATGCCACGCTCGTCAAGGTCTTTGATGGCTTCCTCGCCCACGTTGGGAATATCGCGGGTAATTTCTTCCGGGCCGAGTTTCGTATCGCGTGCTTCGACCTCGTATTTCTCAATGTGCACCGAGGTGAACCGATCTTCCTGAACCAGACGCTCCGAGATGACAATCGCATCCTCAAAGTTGGCGCCTTCCCAGGACAGGAACGCGACCACCACGTTCTGGCCCAACGCCAGTTCACCGCTCTCGGTGGACGAGGAATCGGCAATGATGTCGCCGGCGTGGACAACCTGCCCTTTGACCACCGCCGGGCGCTGGTCAATGCAGGTGCTTTGATTCGAGCGTTGGTATTTCCGCAGCAGGTAAGTGCGCAGATTGCCATCTCGCTCGCGAATGACGATCGACGAACCGGTGACGGAGACCACATCCCCATCGGCTTTGGCAACCACCACCTGTCCGGAATCCAACGCGGCATAACGTTCGATGCCGGTAGAAACCAGGGGTACTTCTGGCCGGACAAGAGGCACAGCCTGGGCCTGCATGTTCGATCCCATCAGGGCACGGTTGGCGTCATCGTGCTCCAGGAAGGGGATCAGGGCCGCGCTGATGCCAACTACTTGATGCGGCGCAACATCCATATAGTCCACATGGTCAGGAGCGGAGAAGATGAACCCTGAGTGAAAACGAC
>Ga0272448_1000542_pt1 | contig 58341 bp, 60 predicted proteins | sample YNPCB0191_FD_202220 | JGI IMG/M metagenome (GOLD analysis project Ga0272448, IMG submission 202220) | Hot spring sediment microbial communities from Yellowstone National Park, WY, United States - YNP-CB-019-1 | ecosystem: Environmental > Aquatic > Thermal springs > Hot (42-90C) > Sediment... | reverse complement strand
GAAATAAGTCCTGAAAGGCAAAAAAGCCGCCTTTTTTGACAACGCGTATTGCCTCTTTAATCACATCCCTGGTGTTTTCTGCATCTTTTACCTCGTGGAAAACAAAGTTGCTCACAGCGGCATCAAAATAACCGTCTTCAAAGGGCAGCCTGGACGCACTGGCACGCTGGAACTGCATACGGCTCAGGACGCCCTCCTTCTCGGCATTTTTCTCACATGCCCCGAGCGAATAGTCCCATTTACCTCCCCAGTAATCTATTCCGATAACATCAGCGTCCGGATATTTCTTCGCCAGTTGTACAGCCAGTGCACCGTTACCACAGCCGATATCCAGAGCAGTCCCCCTGCCATCCCATTCCAGCCTGTCAAGCACAAACTCCCTGATCTTCGCCTGGATATCTCCTCCGGCTGGTGAAAACCGGTAATATGCGTAGGCGAAATAGGTTGATATGATGAGAAAGGGCAGGAAGAGTATCAGAAAGAAATATGAAAAAACCGATAGCACCAGAAAAATTACGGCCAGCAATGCGGGTATATAAATGAGGCGCTTTGAGACCCAGTTGCCGTAATCCGCTTTTTTCTTCTCCTCATTATTCACTCATTTTTCCTTTATGTCGTTTATTCAGGGAACCACTGATGTACCAGCGGGCGGTACCACCGGTCTTTGCGGTATTCGCTGCCCACCAGGATTATATCGAGAATCCACCAAATGCCCAGCCCACCCAGTGTCACCAGCTTCAGCCAGCCGGCCTTGTAGCGTCCTATATAAAAACGATCCAGACCCAGCCAGCCGAGAAAGATAGCCAGCAGAAGTGTGATATACCAGCTTCGCGGTGGGGGCATTCGGGTCATACCGGCAGTTTACCTCCTACAAGGTCAATCAAAGCCTGCATTCCATAAAAGCCCGCAGCTGAAACAAGTATATTTTTCAGTGATTTACCCGCCAGACATAAAATTAAAAACCGCCACCATCCGAAATGCATCATGCCCGCAATTGCTGTAAACGGATAGAAAAGCGGATTGAATATCGATGACATGACAAAAACAGAAAAGGCCCCGCGGGTTTTAATCCAGACCCTGAATTTTTCCATAACCCCATGATCGAGTGCATGAAAAGTTCGTGCTCCGCTCAGGCCGGTTGCATACACGACCATGCTGCCGAGCGTTTCACCGGCACCGGCGATGATGCCCACCAGCACGGGATTGAGCACGGCACCCAGCGTGAAAACGACCAGCACGCTGGGTACGGGAACAAAGATGGTTATTCCGGCCAGAAGACCGATGATAAAATCACCTATATAACCGTATCGAGAAAACCTTGTTACCTCAGCCCAGTAAACAACAACCAGTACACATAAAACGGCCGTAAAAACTAAAGACGCCGCAATCAGCATATAATTCTGCCTCTTGCGGCGCTTCTGTTTACTAATGTATTGAGGGGAAACGATTTCCACTTATTTTATCGTCTTGGGTTTTCTTTTTTTTCTGGTACCTGCGGCATCATCCTCGCCGGACTCAGCGGAGGTATCTTCATGACCCGTTACGGTAAATGTCAGAGCATCCCTGTCAACGGATACCCTAACCCGATCTCCATCCTTTACTTCACCGGCAATGATTTTGCTCGAAAGCGGATTCTCGATATAGCGCTGAATAGCCCTGCGCAGCGGACGCGCACCGTATTCGGGGTCATATTCCTTGCGGAATACCCATTCCTTGGCTTCATCCGTAAGCTCAAGCACTATATTACGATCGGACAGCAGTTTTTCAACATCCTTGACCAACAATTCGATTATCTGCTTGAGGTGCTGTTCGGTAAGCGGATGGAAGATGATGATCTCATCAATCCGGTTGAGGAATTCGGGTCGGAAGGTTTTTTTCAGCTCGTTGTCGATAACGCGCTTAAGCTGTTCCCATTCCTGCTTCTCCTCCCCGGTCTGAGGCATATTAAAGCCGATGCTCCTGCGGGCATGCTGTTTGAACTCCTTCATGCCCAGATTGCTGGTCATGATGATGACTGTCTCCTTAAAGCTGACGGTCCGGCCGTGACCATCCGTCAGTCTGCCGTCTTCCAGCATCTGCAACAGGATATTAAACACATCGGGGTGCGCCTTCTCTATTTCGTCGAAGAGCACGACACGGAACGGACGCCGTCTTACCGCTTCGGTAAGCTGGCCGGCTTCTTCATAGCCCACATAGCCGGGCGGGGCGCCTATCAGCCTGGATACGGTATGCTCCTGCTGAAATTCGGACATATCGATCCGAATCATGGCGTCTTCATCATCAAACAGGAACTGTGCCAGCGCCCTGGCAACTTCGGTTTTACCCACACCCGTCGGACCCAGAAAGATAAAGCTACCAATAGGCCTCCGCGGGTCTTTCAACCCCGCACGACCCCTTCGAACCGCTTCGGATATAGCCGATATGGCTTCTTCCTGGTTAACGATTCGTTCATGCAGCCGTTCTTCCATGTGTATGAGCTTTGTTGACTCATCTTCTTTGAGGCTGGCTACCGGTATTCCCGTCTGCTTGGCCACCAGCTCGGCGATGGTCTCTTCATCAACCTCGTTATCCAGCTTTTTCTCCTGCAGCCATTTTTCTCTGGCCTTTTTCCACTCCTCTTCCAACCGGAGCCTTTCCTGTTTTATCTGAGCGGCCTTTTCATAGTCGGCCTTCTGTGAAGCCGCAGTCTCTTCTTCGTTCAATAGCTGGATTTTTTGCTCCATCTGTTTTACTTCTGCCGGTGCACTTTCTATATCTATACGCAGCTTGCTGGCCGCTTCATCCAGAAGGTCGATCGCCTTATCCGGTAGAAAGCGCTCCGTGATATAGCGCTTGCTCAATTTAACGGCGGCTTCTATGGCGGCATCGGTAATGGTCACCTTATGATGAGCCTCATACCTGGGGCGCAGACCCTTCAGCATCTGAATGGTCGCTTCTACACTGGGTTCGCCAACATATACGGGTTGAAGCCTCCTCTCCAGTGCCTTATCCGGTTCGATATGCTTGCGGTATTCATCCACCGTAGTAGCGCCGACGCATTGCAGCTCACCACGTGCCAGGGCGGGTTTAAGCATGTTGCTGGCATCAATGGCACCTTCAGCCGCACCGGCCCCCACCACGGTGTGCATTTCATCGATAAAGAGGATGATATCACCACGAGATTGGCGAACCTCATCCATAACCGCCTTGAGCCTTTCCTCGAACTCACCCCTGAACTTGCTTCCGGCCACCAGTGCACCCATATCCAGCGCAATTACCCGGCGGCCCTTTAATGAATCGGGGACGTCTCCGGATACTATTTTTAGCGCCAGACCTTCGGCGATAGCCGTCTTGCCCACACCCGCCTCACCTATCAGCACGGGGTTATTTTTGGTTCGTCTGATAAGCACCTGCATGACGCGTTTTATTTCTTCTTCACGCTCGATAACCGGGTCGAGCTTATTCTGACGTGCCAGCTCCGTAAGGTCACGCCCGTATTTTTCCAGCGATCTGTATTTCGTTTCGGCACGGGGGTCGTCCACTCTGTGGCTGCCGCGGATACTCAGCAGGGATTGATAGATCTTCTCCTGATCGATATCAAACTCCTTAAGCAAGCGCACTGAATCGCCGCCGGCCTCGCTGGCAATAGCTATCAGAAGATGCTCCACGCCAACAAATTCGTCGTTAAGCCTGTCCGCTTCGCCAATGGCAGCCTGAAGCACCTGTGCTACCCTCGGTGTGGGATATATCTGTACCCCGCCGATAGCCGTACGCGGTTGCTCGGCTATCTTGGGATAACTGTTGAGCAGGTCGGTAAGGCGCTTCTTCAGAGCAGTGATATTGACGTTGATATTCTTCAAAATCTCAACCGCCAGGCCATTCTGCTGTTCCAGCAATGCCAGAAAAATGTGCTCTACGTCCCACATGGAGTTGCGGAAACGCCCCACAAGCTGCTGGGAAAAAGCCAGTACCTCCTGCGCCTGCTCGGTAAATCTTTCCTGTCGCATAAATTATTTTTTAACGGCTGTTTCCTCTGCAATCAATTTATCCCGGTATCCGATGACATGTTTGCAATCGGGTCCCTGACAGCGGGAGATCTTCGCCTTTATCTCCTTGGAAAATTTATGCTTGGGATCCTCTTCTGCAACTTTTTTATTCCGCGACCACCAGGTGCATTTACATGACCAATCCTTGTTAACCATGATGGTCACGTAATCATTGACCATATCACACTCTATCGTGGTTGCGGTGACCTGCCATCCGGCAGGTGCGATGTCTGTTCGGGCTTCAGCCATTGTAACCTCCTGTTTTATATTTCTTTTTATTATCTTCATCCAGCAGACGATACTGCCTCAGCTCAGATTCCAGCGACTTTATTCTATTCTGCAATTCTACTATTTTATCATTCAACCTCAGGATTACCTCAACACCTGCCATGTTTATGCCCATATCGTCCATAAGAACCTTAATTCTCCTCAGCTTCTCAATATCCGCCTCTGAATAGTAGCGGATATTGCCTTCTGAACGATAAGGCTGTACCAGACCCAGCTTCTCGTAATACCTGAGTGTATGGATCTCGCAGCCCAGAATCCTGGCTGCAATGCTTATCACATACTTCGGTTCGTCGGCTTTCCGAGGCATCTTATCTTATCACCTCACAGTTGCTACTTCAAATCAGTTCGGTCTTAAATTTCTCAACTGCTCAAATAAGCTTCGCTCCTTTTCATTCAAATTGACCGGCAGTACGACCGATATCTTGGCCAGCATATCGCCTCTGGCCGTATCATTGAGCTTCGGCATACCCTGCCTGGCCAGCCTGAATACCCGCCCGTTCTGCGTCTCCGGTGGGATCCTCAATGCCAGTTTGGTGCCCTTAAGCGTAGGGACCTGTACCTCACCGCCCAGAACGGCCGTGGTCAATGCCACAGGCACTTCCACCATAAGATCATCGCCCTCACGTTTGAACAGGGGATGCGGCATTACTTTAACCACCAGATAAAGGTCTCCGTTCGGCCCGCCGACGCCCGGGTTGCCCTCACCGGCTATCCTGATACGTGACCCATCTTTCACACCGGGTGGAATTTTCACTTCAAGTCGCCTGGGTTTGATTACCCTGCCACTGCCTCCGCACTGGCTGCACATGCTATTTCTTACCCTCCCCAGACCCTGACAGGCAGGGCATGTCATCTCGGTTTGCAAATCGAGCAACCTCTTGGTGCCATTGAATGCTTCTTCAAGCGTCACTTCGATAGAATGCTCGATATCCTCTCCACGTCGTGCAGCACGGCGCCCTCCGGTTCTGGTGCCGGTCGCTCCAAAGCCCTTGAACAAATTTTCAAATACCTCGTTGAGATCGCCCATATCCACGGTCTCAAACGTGGTAAAAGGCGTGCCACCACCTCTGCCGTAGCCGGTGTACTGCTGCCTGGCCTGTTCGCGGGCGCGTGCGAACGCCTCGGCGTTTTCGAAATCCGCACCGTACATATCATATTTCTTCCGCTTCTCCGGATCGGAAAGCACCTCATAAGCTTCATTGATTTCCTTGAATTTAGCTTCAGCGACTTTATCACCCGGATTGACGTCGGGATGATATTTGCGCGCCAGCCTGCGGTAAGCCGCCTTTATATCCTTCTCAGCGGCACCACGGGGAACCCCAAGTATGCTGTAATAATCTTTCTGCGCCATTTCTTCACCTTTCACCGGATTATAAGGAATTCATATTATTATGTCAATGTTTCTGATAATTTTTAACCATTTATATAATAATATATATTAGAATACTTGACAAATTTTATTAGGTTATATAATATATAAATTGAGTGGAGCCCCTGATAATAAAATCTTATGAAAGGAGGTAATGAAATGAACATTGTAAGATGGGAACCATTCCGCGAGATGGTAACTTTAAAGTCGGCCATGGACAAGCTGCTAGAAGACAGCTTTGTAAGGTGGCCTAAATTCGCCGATTTTGAGGAGGGGACGGTGATGCCTGCTATTGACATCTTCGAGGATAAGGATAAGGTGGGCATCAAAGCTTCTATGCCGGGCGTGAAACCGGAAGATGTCGAGATCAGCATCACTAATGGGTCGGTTACCATCAAAGGTGAGACCAAATCCGAACAGGAAATCAAAGAGGAAAATTATGTCCGCAAGGAACGCCACTATGGTACCTTCTCCCGCACAATCGCGCTTCCTTCGGGCTTGAAGATAGATAAGGCAGAGGCTACCATGGAGCACGGCGTTCTTACACTGGAAATCCCCAGAGCCGATGAGGTAAAGCCCAGAACTGTAAAAATCAAGGCTAAGAAAGAGCCGGAAAAAATTGAAGCTAAAGAGGCCAAAAGCTAACTTTTACAGCGGGCTCCACTCAATGGCCTTATGACTTCAAAGAGCTTGCTCAGGATCTGACCGGTAGCGCCCCATATTATTTTTTGGTTAATTTCATATGTATGAATGGGAATGATTTTATCGCCATACTGCCGGTCTTCGACGGTAATCCTGGCTTTATACATGAGATCGTATATGGGGATTGAAAATATATCTTTAACTTCGTATTTATCCGGCATGAATCTGTAAGGATACGGTATTACACCGACAAAGGGGGTAATCCTGTAATATGAAGTCTCGGTTACTGCATCATCGAGAACACCGAGAATTTCGACATCATCCGGCCGGAGGCCAATTTCTTCAAAGCTCTCACGCAGAGCCGTTTCTTTAAGATCACGATCCTGAGGATGGCGGCCCCCGCCGGGAAAGGAAATCTGTCCCTTATGATGCATAAGATGTTCCGTACGCTGCGTAAAAACTATGTGGCATTTTCCATCTTTTTCAAAGATGGGTATGAGTACAGCAGATTCTTTATAACTGCTGTCCTGAATAACCAGCCTCGTTCTGGAGGCAAGGGCCTGTTTAATCGCCTCTTTCATGCTGATGATTTATCATACAACCTGGAGGCAGATTATGCCAAATCCTGTTCCGACAGATCCGGTAACGCCTTTTGGGTTATACCGTATTTAAAATTTGATTATATGTTCTCTAATTGTTTATACTGAAAAGTTGAGGTTCTGTATTTATGGCACAGACAAAGGATTACTATAACATACTGGGTGTACCCAGAGGAGCCAGTGAGGAGCAGATTAAAAAGGCCTACCGCAAGCTGGCGATGGATTATCATCCCGATCGGAATCGCAGTCCGGAGGCCACGGAAAAATTTAAGGAAATAAATGAAGCCTACGAAGTTCTCTCGGACTCTCAAAAGCGCGCCTATTACGATCGTTACGGCCGTGTGCCGGGCAACGGCGACAGCATAGGCTTCGATACTTTCGAATTCGGTGGGCTGGGCGATATCTTCGAGGCATTTTTCGGTGGTGCAGCATCGACCGCCCACAGGCGCTCGCCACACAAAGGTAAAGATATCGGAACCACCGTAAACCTCACATTTGAAGAGGCCTTTTACGGGGCAAACAAAGAGGTGGAAATCTCCAGAATAGAGCTCTGCAGTGTATGTAAGGGCATCGGCTGTAAACCGGGTACCAATCCTGAGAAATGCCCCGAGTGCAACGGCACCGGCCAAATACGGCGTAGCCAGCAGAGCATTTTCGGTCGATTCATCCAAACATCCACCTGCAGTATGTGTCAAGGTGAAGGCACCATTATTGTTACACCATGTCCTCATTGTAAAGGTAACGGACGGGAAAGGGTCAAACGTAAAATCACCGTTAATATACCGGCCGGTGTAGATGAAGACAGCCAGATGAAAATACCTCGGGAAGGCGATGCCGGTTATTACGGTGGATCACCCGGAGACCTGTTTATCAGATTTGAGATCGCACCACATAGATATTTCGTGCGTAAAGGGGCTGATATCGTCGTGGCAGTACCCCTGAATTTCGCCCAGGCTGCCCTTGGCTGTAATATAGATATTCCGACTATGGATGGAAAGTATACGCTTAAAATCGCTCCGGGTGTCCAGCATGGAAAAGTTTTCCGTATCAAGGATAAAGGTTTCCCCAAGATCAACTCGAGAGGCAGAGGCGATCTGATAACTGTGATTAAAATACTGACCCCTGATAAGCTTGATGCGAAGCAGAGACATCTGCTTGAAGAGCTTGCAGCCAGCTTACCCCGGGTGGAGGATTTTCAGCGACCGGACGATGAAATCCTCAACTATATTGATAACCGCTAACCGATAAAATCCGGGCATTGAGATACTCAGGATCTTACCCGTGCACTTTTATCGCCTATCTTCGACTCTGTGCCGGCTTGAAGCCGCATGATATTGCTTCGATGCTGGTATATTATTAATGCAGCCGCCACCAGGCCATAGAGCAGATAGACGGGAGCGGTAACGGCCAGTACGGCCATAGCCGCAAATGCCAGCAATGCACCCAGAGAAGCGACCATAGAGCCGAGTGAAACATATCTGGTAATCAACACCACGATAACGGCGGCTATCAGGGCAATCAGTGCAACCATCCAATTGATAACAACCAGACCGCCGAAGAAAGTAGCTACCCCTTTGCCACCTTTAAATCCTATATAGGCAGACCAGTTGTGTCCGACCATAGCCATAATGGCAGCCAGTATCTGCGCTACCTGCATATGGATGTCGTAGCCCAGTATATAGATAATTTCCTTATCCATAATAAGCATGGATAAAAGTACCGGAATGGCAGATTTGGCCAGGTCGAGTACAAGTGTTATCAATCCCGATTTTGCACCCAGTACCCGGAATACGTTTGTGGCTCCTATATTTCCGCTGCCGTATTTCCGTATATCTATTCCGGCCATCCTCCGGCTGATAATCAGCCCGAACGGCACTGCTCCGCATAAATAGGCTATAGCAGCAATCGATACGAGTTTAATTGCTATTATCACGGGATACCCCTCCATATTTTCCAGTCCTTTTTGACGCTTTTTTAAAAAGCATTTTTAAAGATGTACCCGAAAAACCGAATGTCTGGCGCAGTCTATTCTCAAGATAGCGCTCATATGAAAAATGTAACAGATCCGGGTCGTTTACCACAAATGTAAACGTAGGAGGATTTATGCTCTTCTGGTAAGCCCTGAAAATCTCCAGCCGCCGCGTACCTCTCGGAGGAGGCGTGTGAGATAGCTGGGCATCTTTGATCAAGCTATCTATAACACTATCCGGCAACATCTTCTGTCTTTCCTGCCATACCTGCAGGGCCACAGGCATGATATCTTTCACTCCCCTGCCCGTTAAAGCAGATACAAAGAGAACCGGCGCATGCGCTACAAACTTGAGTCTCCGGTCAATGAGATCGATATAAACGTCCTTCATTCCTTCATCCACCAGATCCCACTTGTTAACGAGAAGGACAATACCCTTCCACGCTTCCTTAATATAGCCTGCTATGTGAGTATCCTGTGCCGTGATAAAATCGCCAGCATCCATAACCAGCAGTGCTACATCACAGCGGTCTATGGCACGCAGTGTGCGGACCAGCGTATAATATTCCAGCCCCATACCGATCTTTCCTCTTTTTCTCAAACCTGCTGTATCTATAAGAATTACTTCCATATCGCCATATTTAACAACGGTATCCACCGCATCCCGGGTTGTGCCCGCCTCGCTATCAACTATCGATCTTTCTTCCCCCACAAGTTTATTGAGCAACATCGATTTACCAACATTGGGTCGGCCCACAATAGCCAGCTTGGGAATTCCATCTTTCTCTTCAGCCGGTCCTGTTTCGGGAAGGCTATTAATCAGGCGTTCTTGCAATTCGAGGATACCCTTCCCATGATGGGCACTGACGGGTATAGGGTCACCCATCCCAAGTTTGTAAAATTCGACGCTGGAAGCGCGCAGGTTTTCCGTCTCCGCCTTATTTGCAACCAGAACAACCGGTTTCCCCAGCTTACGCAATTGATCGGCAATTTCAAAATCGGCCGAAACCACTCCTTCCCTTACATCCACCATAAAAACGACAGCATCAGATTCATTAATAGCTGTCTCAACCTGCTGCTTTATTTTCGTGCTTATACGGTCGCCCGGCTGGGGCTGCAGACCGCCGGTATCAATCAGTGTCACATCACGTCCCAGCAGATTAGTACTCGCAAATACACGATCACGGGTCGTTCCCGGCATATCCTCGACAATAGCGATAGGTGCACCGGCCAACCTGTTAAATAAGGTCGATTTACCGACATTCGGCCTTCCGACGATACATATCAAGGGTTTCATTTTAGTGATTTAATTGTAGCAGAAGAACTGGAAAATAATTAATGCGTAATGTTACGGAAATTAAGACGTTATCTGTAGATGTATCTTAAAAGACAACGCTGAAAATGCAGTCTATTTTCCGCCTGATCAAAGATAACAGAGCGATATCGATCTATTATGCCCACAGCAACTTCTTCTCCATGATGGGCCGGCAGTGGATGCATAACTATGGCATCTTTTTTAGCATATGATAACAACCTATCATTAATCTGATAACCGCTGAAGGCAATACGACGCTGCTCATATTCCTCCTCCTGCCCCATACTTGTCCACACGTCAGTGTATAGTATATCCGCATCTCTGGCTGCCATCTCCGGCTCTTCCAGCAACATGATCTGACTGCCACTCTGTTCGGCATATTTGCTGGCGATCATCAGTACACTATCTTTTATACTGTATTCCTGCGGAGAAGCTATGAGAAAGTTGATACCTACCATCGAACATGCAATCACCAGACTGCTGGCAACATTATTACCATCACCAATAAAAGCCAGATTCAAGCCCTTAAACCTGCCTTTACGTTCGTATATGGTCGCCAGGTCAGCCAGCACCTGGCAGGGATGCTCGCAATCAGAAAGAGCATTTATTACCGGCACACTCGCATATTCTGCCAGCATCTCCAGTGTGTGGTGTAAAAAAGTTCGGGCGATAATGCCATGAACGTATCTACTGAGCACATGTGCCACATCGGGCACCGACTCGCGTTTGCCCAGACCAACTTCATCCGGCGACATGTAAATCGGGAAGCCGCCAAGCTGATGAATACCCAGCTCAAAGCTCAATCTGGTACGCAGTGATGGTTTCTCAAAAAGTAGAACAATATTTTTACCGCTCAGCACCTGAGGCCAGGGACCCTTCTTGGTTTTTATCGTTTCTTCTACCAGCAGCTCAACTTCATCTACGGTTAAATCGGCTACCGATAATATGTCTCTTTTGGGCAAGACTATCAACTCCTTCGCTAATGCAACAGTATATCATAATTGACCGGCATAAAATAACAGCCATAATTTTATATAAACTGCCGTATATGCTTATCCAGTTCACCCACCGGGAACTGCCAGGAGGATATCAATTATATCATTGTCTTTCAGACTACGATCCTCGAGCCTTCTAACATCCTTCCGATTCACCGTAATATAAGAATATTTGATTATATTCCGGGTGAATTTACGACCCTTCTTTTGCCATTCTTCTTTAAATTTTTTACCATAATTTTGCTCAATTTTAGCAAGTGCCTCATCAACGGTATCCGCCGCAATCACAACACTATCAATTCCCAGGTATAATCGCCAGATGCCATTAAATCTAACCGTTACCTTTGCCATTTTTACCCCAGTTATTTGTAGTTGAACAAGCTCTACCTATCATTTAGAAACTCATATCTACCGGCACAGGCCGGACATTCGGGATCCTTTTCCACCCGAACATTATCAATTGTTATAGGCCACAAATCTATTACCGTCAAATTGGGGTTGATCTCGGCAGAGCCGATTATTATCTTTATAGCTTCTGTCGCCTCAATTGCACCGATTATCGCGGGGATCATTCCAATAACACCTATGCTTGTATTATCCGCGAGGTCATACATCGGTAAAAATGGAGGGAACACACATCGCAGGCACGGAGTCACGCCGGGTATGATATTCATAGTCATCCCCTGCGTAGCAATGGCTCCACCATAGATATATGGTATGCGCAATTTCAATGCCGCATCATTAAGTATATAACGTGACTCCAGATTATCCAGGCCGTCCAGCAACACATTTACACCCGTACACAGTTTTTCTATGTTGCCCGCTGTTGCATTATCCACTATCCCCTCTACAGTAACGTCCGAATTGATTTTCTTCAGATGCTTTTCAGCTGCAACCGCTTTGGGAATCTGTTTTCTGGCATCTTCTTCATTAAAAAGTACCTGTCGGTGCAAGTTGCGGTACTCAACAACGTCCCGATCTATGATGCGTATTTTACCCACACCCGCCCTAACCAGAAGATCGGCTATATTGCAACCGAGTGCACCACAGCCGATCACCGCCACCGTGCTGGAAAATAACTTCTCCTGGCCTACCTTGCCCCAGAACGGCAATGCCATCTGCCGGATATACCTGTTATAAACCGATTCGCTTTTATCCATTTAATTAAAGTGCTTACCTGGCATAACAATCTGCTGCCAATTTTTACAGGTAAATTATCTCGGATTGATAATTGAGAGCGATAAATAACAGCATATATTCTTTTAGATGTCGTGTTATCAGGAAGTTCTGTCTAATGTGTTCTCGGCCATTTTTGCCCAACCATGCGGCAAGTTCGCTATTGGTCAGCAACTGCTTTAACGCATAGGCTGCACCATCGATGCTATAGCAAAGAAGTCCGGTATATTTATTGATAACCTGCAGAGGTATGCCACCTACTGCCGTAGCTACTACGGGCTTACTCTTCCACAGAGCTTCGCTAATAGTGAGTCCAAATCCCTCCTTCAATGATTTCTGTATTATTATTGTAGCCGCTCGCTGTAAAGCATTTATTTCAATATCACTTTCAGGCGGTATCAACAGTACCTTAATATCCTTATCATCCGAAGCATAATCCATAACATCTTTTAAAACCCCTTCGTATTCTGGATCATCCGTTGCAGTTCCGCCTGCAAGAACCAACTGACAATCTATTCCCTTTTTTACCATTTTAAATGCCTGGATAACCCCTACAGGATCTTTGAGCCGATCAAATCGCGATATCTGCACTATGGAAGGTTTTTCAGGATCGATTCCATACTTATTTAATGTATTTTCTATAACGGAACGTGAAAGTTCGATATTTTTATCACTCAGCGGATCGATAGAAGGTGAAATTATGAATTGCCTGATATTTAATGGATGAGCGAAATTGGGGGCCGAAAAAATCACTGCATCGTATTTTTCTATAGTCTTTTCCAGAAACTGCCACACATTATCATCCGGGTTAGAAACATCCACGTGACAGCGCCAAATCCACCTTCCACCAGTCTCGTTCTTGCGGCTTATAAGCATAGCGGGCTGTGGATCGTGTATAAAATATATATTCCCACCCGGCCTCAAGATATCCAGGTTTTGCCTGTTAATATCGAGGTAGTGATCATATTCCTCCTGGCTTATATGTTGATCCATCCCATGCAGCGCATTATGTATTTTTTTTGTAATATCAAAGAATCTTTCATCACCGCGGATAACATCCCACGTAGCATCGATGCCAAGTTGATTTAGCAATGGCACCATTCTATTTAATATTTCAGCAACTCCGCCACCAGAATAAGTCGAGTTTATATTTTGAACTTTAATGCCCCGTAGATGGTCAGCCAGCAATTTTAGTTCATCAATTGTGTTTTTACCAACGATAGGCAAATAATCGTCGAGTTTATGAACGGTTGATTTATTCGTTTTATTAACCATAATTTATCACTTTATACGCTTTTCTATTTGCTGTATTATCTGAGATCTCAAAGCTTCCAATGTATATGTATAGGGAACCATTTCATCCAGCTTATCTGCCAGGTCATCTTCACCCAAACAATCTTTGAACCATACCGAAAAATCGTTTGATCTCTTCTGCAGTCTCAATCTTGATTCGAATACGTGATAATATAGGGAGCCTATTGTAATTTTACGTACAACCTCAACGAATTCTCTCAGATCAGAAGCATAAAACGGTGTGGGTAATACGATGCTTATCGACTTTACGAAATTAAATTCGCGTCCGGCTTTTATATTTTTTATATCGGGTTTTTCTAATAAATATTGCTCTATGGTCTTTATTATAGCTGACTTTAAAGCGCTAAGACTTGTATAGGCCAATGTGTCAATATTGGCAAGTTTTTCGCTCAAAACAGGTTCGTCCAGCGCATCTCCGACCCATATAGAGAAATCGTTGGCGGGCTCGGGCGTTAGATAATGATGTTCCTCTAAAAAATGATGGGTATGATAATATATTACGGCATCCGGAGATTCTCTGATCATATCAACCAGATCGGTAATATATGATGCTTTCTGCCCTGTCAGTTCTTTTAAATGTAATCTTGTAAAGAATCGAAAGGGCGTATCTGCTTTTTTCAGTGGATGACCGTAATTTATAATCGATTCCTTTATGAGTTTGCTATTGGGTAAAATCAATATATTTTGGTCGGGTGTTTTTAACTTTATATTGCGCCACCCCATTTCAATTATATATCCCTCATCACCCGAACCGAGCTTAATAAAATCGCCTACCCTTGCCAATCTACTGGCAGCTATCTCAAAACCGGAAAATACATTAAGAATTGCGTCCCGCAGTGCGACCACGGCAATAAGAATCAAAGCCGAAATTAATATAAGCAAAGGGGTTATAGGCCATCCCCAGAAATCCACCAAAATAAGTACCCCTACAACCAGTATCGTTGTTCGAAGAGCGGCGGCCACATATTTTTCAGGTAACTTCAGTCCCCTAAATTCATTAAGATATAAAGTCAGCAACCGGTCGATTAAAATAATCATCAACCAGATTATAGATATTATAAATATACTTGCTATCAGTTTTACTATGACATCTTTAATACCATGTGGGATCTCAGATATCTGTATCGAAACAAAAGCTCCAAATAATATAAACCAGAAAAATATCGGACCCCGAGTTGAATGAATAATAGTTTCCTGTCCACTCCAGCCTGACCTTGAAAGTGACTTGATAAGGTAATTATAGATCACCCTTCTTGCCCATAAGCCTATTATGCAAAATGCCATAAAGACGGAAAAGGGAACTATTATATTGACCCAATTCTGGTTTAGCCATTCAGCCATAATTTTCACCTAAACAATTTTATTTAATTCTGTCAGAAATGTAACCACTTCTGAAGTGGAGTTCAAGTAATAATTAGCCGCGGAATTTACCCGGTTATCACCTACAAATATGGAAATGCCTCCACGGGCATTTACAGCTTTAAATGCATCTTCATCTGTCAGGTCATCTCCCAGATATATGGCTAAAATCCGGTCTTTTCTGGATGAAGTCAGATGCTTGCTGATTATTAAATCGACTGCTTTCCCCTTATCCCATGCTATAGCTGGTCTTATTTCATGCACTTTTTTTCCATGAAATGTTTTAACCTTGCCAATTTTTCGGGCAATTTCGACCATATTTTCAAAAGTCGTATGAAGCTGCGGGAGTTTTTCTTCATCAACCATGCGATAATGAATACTTAAAGTCATGCCTTTGTCTTCTATAATAACACCTTTGATGTTACTTAGCGCTTTTCTCAACACAAGTGTCATAAGACGCATGAGAGAAGTAATTTCATCTGTCAAAGGATATATAAATTTAATTCCCGGCCCCTCTATCTCAAAGCCGTGGTTACCGGCATACAAAGCACCATCAATGCCTATTTTTGCCCTGACATCTGTCAGTGATCTGCCACTAATAAAACCGACACTTAATCGCCTCTTTTTTACCAGTTCCTGTAAAATTTTACGTGTATCGTTGCCAAGTTGAGCATCTTCTGGATTCTCCGCGATAGGAGTTAGCGTGCCATCATAATCACACAATAAAAATTTATTGGTATGCTGCGTAATTTTTTCACATATTTCTTTCCAGTTATTGAATAAATAATCCATGATGTTTTTATGCCGATTCTATACGAACAAGCTCATCTATTATGTCAGCAGCCCATTTGTAAATATTATTATTTCTTACTTTATTCCTCATTGACACCATCTTTTTTCTGCGTATCTCCGCAGGTAACTTTAAAGCCGCTCGTATTGAATCAGCCATGCCATGAATATCGTAGGGATTAATCAATAATGCCTCGGTCAATTCACGGGCTGCGCCGGTGAACATGCTTAAAATCAATACTCCATCTTTATCATAGCGGCTGGAAACAAACTCCTTAGCCACAAGATTCATGCCATCGTGTAACGAGCTTACTATACAGAAGTCAGCCATTTTTCTGAGTGCCAACAGCATCGTCGGAGACTTATGCTCTTTTATGAAAATTATCGGTTCCCAGTCGTCAACCCGATGTTTATCGTTTATTTCATTCACGAGTTCCTCAATTTCCCTGTTGAGTTCTCTGTAGCGCGCAATTTTGATCCGGCTTGGTTCGGCAATTTGAAAAAAAACCAGCCGCTTTTCATATTTATATTCTGGATATATCGACAGTAATAAGTCGATAGCCTTTAATCTCTCGGGAATACCTTTGGTATAGTCAATTCTATCAATGCCGATCCCGATTATTTTATCTGCAAGTTTATAAATATTCATCAAGTTTATTATTTCCCGATTGACCTCATCCGTTTGTGCGTCACCGGATATTGCTTCGAAATCAACGCTTATTGGAAAAGGCATCACATACGTAACATGGTTACCTCGACTTATAGAATAATTTTCGTAATCGACCTTGCACTCCAATGCACGATCTACCGTTTGAATAAAATTATCCCTGTGGTAGGAAATATGAAATCCGAGTAAATCGTTGCCGAGTAAACCGTCAAGGATCTCATTTTGCCACGGACAAATTCTGAATGCCTCTCTATTAGGCCAGGGAATATGCCAGAACTGGGCGGTAATAACTCTATTATTTTTTGCCCGGATCAATCTCGATAATAAGGTTAAATGATAATCCTGTATAAAAATCAAAGCTTTCCGGTCTTTAACCGCATCAAGAACAGCATCTGCAAAAAGTTGATTTACCCGTTTATAGGCATGCCAATCCTCCGCATTAAACGCGGGCCTTTGATAGACAATATGACACAACGGCCATAAAGTTTCATTGGAAAAACCCATATAATATCTATCAACTTCCTCTTCCGTTAGCCATACCCGTTTTAATTTATAGCTTGGTGCATCCGGTGGCACAGATACGCAATTATTATCATCTGTAACATCTTTATCAGCAGTGCCGTTACCGTGAGCCACCCAAATTCCGCCACACGACCGCATGACCGGATCAAGTGCTACTGTTAAGCCGCTTGCAGGCATAATACATTCTATTCCCTGTGTCGTATAATTATGTATGTATGGTTCACGATTAGATACAACGACAAAAAGATAATCGGATAATTTCTCCTTTACCAACTGTTGCAAACTTTCCTTATTCCACATTCCACATATAACCCCCCGATAATGAATTATCAAATATATTTTAAAATATCAGTAATCGCCTATTTAGGGTATTCAAAATATGCCGGCAATGCAAAACCTCCAATTTAAGAAATTGATACGAGACCTGATTTAATTTTTCCCTGATACAGCCTTTTATGCTGGATAATGTCACATCAACATCCCACCTCCAATACCGTGTAGTGTGTTTAACGCCGCCCTAATGGTATCATATATATTATATAGATGCTTTTGAAATTTCACGGTAACGGCGGTAGACGATGTCTAAAGAAAAACCTCTGCTGATTCTTTTCGATGGTAACGCACTTGTGCATCGTGCATTTCATGCCCTACCACCACTAAGCATAAGCAAAACCGGTGAAATGGTAAATGCCGTTCAAGGATTTGCCAGCACGCTACTCAAGCTGTTGCGTGAAAACAAACCGGATTACTGGGCAATCGCCTTTGATCGGCATGCGCCTACTTTCCGCCACCAGCTGTTTACAGAATATAAAGCACTTAGACCACCAACTCCAGCCGAACTTATCACCCAGATAGAACGTGTGCATCAGCTTGCAGAAGCATTTAACCTGCCCATATTTGAACTCGACGGTTACGAAGCCGATGATATTATCGGAACCATAAGCCGGATAGCTGCCGATACCGGCATAGAAACACTTATCATCACCGGAGATAATGATCTGTTGCAAATTGTTTCGCCATCTATCAAAGTCATGGCCCCCAGAAAGGGCTTTGCCGATACGGTGATCTATGATGAAACGGCGGTTATGCAAAAATACGGCATCAAGCCGTACCAGCTTACCAGTTATAAAGCCCTGGTCGGCGATACCTCAGATAACATCCCGGGAGTCAGGGGTATCGGTGAGAAAACTGCTGTCCGATTGTTACAAAAATACGATGACCTCGAAGGCATTTACGCACATATTGAAGAAATTGAACCTGAAAAATTGCGCACGCTGCTTAAAGATAGTTACGATGTAGCATTGCAAAATTACAGGCTGGCCAGGATAGTCACGGATGTTCCCCTATCAGTTGATTTTAAAGCGCTGGCAGTAAGTTCTTATAACCGAGATAAGGTAGTTGAGTTATTCCGGGAACTCGGTTTTTCCAGCCTGCTGTCACGCTTGCCCGAGGAAATAGGCATGGAAAATGGTGCAGAGATAAAACTTGTCCGGCCACCAGAGAATTATCGTATCATCAGCACCATCGAGGACCTGGATAATCTGGTCCTGAGAATGTCTTATAGTGGCACTTTTTCCCTATCGGTCATACCATCCGGTGAAGACCCCATGCAGTCCAATCTCGTTGGCATCGCTATAGCTCCTGCATGTGGTGAGAGTTACTACCTGCCGCTCGGACACAGGACACTCAGTCAAACGGCTGGGTTACCAACAGACAGGGTTATAGCCGTAATTCGGAGTTTTATGGAAGAAAAGCGGTATATGCGGGTCGCCTATGACGGCAAGACGCATATTATCTTATGTAAACAACATTCCATAAATCTGGAAAGGATCGATTTTGATGTTCTAATTGCCGCCTATTTACTGGGGGAAAAATCGCTCAAGCTGAAATCGCTGGCATTTAATAAAATAGGGATGGAGATTTTATCACTTGCAGATCTAATCGGCACCGGAGCGAAACAGAAACCGGCTGCCGATCTGGATATCAACCAGGCCGCAAAACTTGGTTGCAGTGAAGCAGAGGCTATACTCGGGTTAAGAGAGAAACTGGAAAGCGAATTGCGCTCTGACGAACTGTGGAATTTATTTACTGATGTAGAAATGCCTCTTGTACCACTGCTGGCTCAAATGGAAATCAACGGCGTACTGGTTGATAAAGCGCTTTTAATGGAGTTATCGTCCAGTCTGGGAGCTGAGATGGTCAAGCTCGAAGTCGATATCTACAATGCGGTCGGTCACCGATTTAATATAAATTCCCCTCAGCAACTATCCGCTGTCCTGTATTCCGAGTTAAAACTCGAATCAAAATCAAAACGAAGAATACAGAGCGGATTTTCCACCGATGCTTCGGCCCTTGAAGAGCTCAAGGGTACACATCCGGTTATCGAACTAATTCTGCAGTACCGTCAGATCGCTAAGCTTAAATCAACCTATACAGATGCTCTGCCCCAGCTGATAAATCCGCGTACCGGACGCATACATACCAGATATAATCAAACCGGAACTTCAACCGGACGTCTCTCGTCAAGCGAACCGAACCTTCAGAATTTGCCTGTACGCGGCGAAATCGGTTCAAAAATCAGACAGGCCATTATTGCTCAGCCCGGATGGTTGTTGCTTTCGGCAGATTACTCGCAAATCGACCTGCGGGCCCTGGCACATATTTCAAGGGACCCCGAATTGATCGCAACTTTTAACAGGGACGAAGACATTCATACTCACACAGCATCAGAAGTATTCGGCGTGCCGGATTCAGAGGTGTCACAGCGTATGCGGCGTGCTGCCAAGACCATTAATTTCGGCGTCATCTATGGTATGAGCGGATATGGTCTGCAGCAGGCCACAGATCTTTCCAGAGAAGAAGCAGAGCTATTTATTTCAACCTACTTTAACCGATATCCCGGGGTCAGGAACTATATTGAGACAACCAAAAAACAGGCTGCTGAGCTGGGCTATGTTCAAACGGTTTTAGGACGCAGACGTTATATACCGGAAATAAACTCGCCCAACCGCATAGCCCGGGAAGCTGCAGAACGTATGGCTATCAACATGCCGGTCCAGGGTACCTCGGCAGATATTATCAAGTTAGCCATGATCAATTTACACCATGAAATGCAGAAACTCAAGCTAAAATCTATGATGATACTACAGGTGCATGATGAGCTTGTTTTTGAAGTCCCCGAGGAAGAGCTGGATAAAATGAAACAGCTTGCTCAGGACATAATGCCCTCTGCCATGAAACTGATTGTCCCTCTTAAAATCGACATTAAAGTTGGTAAAAATTGGGGTGAAATGAGCTGATGCCTGAACTACCAGAAGTTGAAACGATAGTGCAGGGCCTTAAACCGCTTCTTTTGGGTAGATCGTTCAGACAGGTAAAAATTTACGATGAACATATATTATATAACATTGAACCAGAGATATTTTGCAACCGGGTAGCCGGCAAACAGATAACCGATTTAGAGAGGCGCGGAAAGTACATTATTTTCAAATTTCTTTACGGTGAAACTATGCTACTCCACCTTCGCATGACCGGTGCTTTATTATGGAATCCCCTTGAAAATGAGCCTTACACCCGCCTGGAATTCTTCACCGATGACGGTGGACATCTGGTTTATTCTGATGTAAGACGACTTGGCAGAATCTATTTAACCGATCATCCCCGAGAATTACTGGAAAAATTGGGGGTCGAGCCACTAAGCGATAATTTTACTGCAGCCCGTTTAATTGAATTGATGAAAAGACGTTCAACACCGATTAAAGCCGTATTGTTAAATCAAAAACTGATCGCCGGTATTGGCAATATGTATGCCGACGAGGCACTCTTCAAAGCGAGAATTCATCCCATGCAGCCGGCATCTTCTCTCGATTGCAATGAAATCAAATCATTACACAGGGCAATCAGAGAGGTACTGAAAAAGGGCATTAAGAATAATGGGGCTTCTGTACGCAACTATCGCCGTACCAACGGAGAACCGGGAAGAGCACACCTTGAATTTGCCGTTGCCCATCGAAGGGGTAATTGCTGCCCGCGCTGTGGAACACCCATCATCCGCATTGTTGTTCACCAGCGCGGCACTTATTTTTGCCCACACTGCCAGACCAAAAAATAATTAACTAATAAATTCTCGAGGAGGTTACTATGGCTGAATCAGCTTCAAAGGCTCTGTCATTACTACGCGATGGCAGTCATTTTCAATGGTATATTATACCGTTATTGTTGCTGGTGATGTACGTATATGCCAATGAAATCGAGCGGAGAAATTGGAGTCTCGTTATGGCGGGACTGGCCTTCTGGCTTATGGATTGGTTCAATGAAATCTGGAATGGTCTTGTCTTTCATTTTACCGGCTTTGCGCCGGTCTGGGGAACTCCCGGAAATGGAAGCTCACTGGTTATTCTGATCGGACTTAATATCGAGATCTGCTTCATGTTTGCTGTCATGGGAATCGTTATGTGCAAGCAGCTTCCCGCCGATAAAAATCTCAAAGTTTTCGGCATACCCAATCGTCTCCTTTACGCGATGATCGGATCTGCACTGGCCGTTTTTGTGGAATGCCTGCTCAACTGGGTTGGCGCATTAACCTGGGAATACCCGTGGTGGAATATACATGCTCCCTGGCTGATATGGCTTATCGGCTATATGCCCTTTTTCCTTGTTTCGTTCTGGGTTTTCGATATGAAATCGATTAAAAATAAACTTATTACTACCGGCATAATTTTGGCGGTTGACGGCATCGCCCTCATCGTATTTATGGGTGTGCTCAAATGGATTTAAAGAATATACGATAGACCATTTTGATATTTACTGGCCTGCATAAAAAGTATCGTTAATGGAATATCGGCCAGACTAAAGTATGACCTGTCTATCATACTGAAGAACGATAATATGCGGGACACACAGTGGTTAAAACTCAGACCTGACTCCGATTACAGTTACCGGCATTTCAGCTAAACTAAATATTCAATTAATCTTTAATCGGAGTATCTTTAAATGATTTCATCTAATAACATCGTACGTGAAAAAATAAGCTCAAATATATATAAAGAGACTGTTTCTTTTGGAAACCATGGCGTAGATCTCAAAGGAACGCTTTATTTACCCATAATCGCCGGCAAAAATGATCGTGTTCCCGGTGCGGTTATGTGCCATGGCTACGGGGCAGATCGAGAGGTTTTCGAAAATAGTGCCCGGGAACTTGCTGCCGAGGGTGTGGTCGTTCTTACTTTTGATTTCCGCGGACATGGTTCGAGCGGTGGTATGCTCGACGGCAGTATAGTTGAAGATGTTATGGATGCGTGGAATTATCTTCATGACAGACCGGAAGTAGATCACAAGCGCATGGGGTTGATCGGGCACAGCATGGGAGCTTTTTCTGCCATCCTTGCAGCGGGGAAACTTAAAAAGGCAAAGGTGCTGGTTGCTCTGTCATGCCCCTCAGAAATTAGGAATAAGGTCGCTTTGGACGTCGCCCATTTTGCACATCCCCTGTTGAGGATATTTACAGAGATTATTTTTAAAATCACCAGGGTTATCTACAGGTTGAAGGTAAGAGTTGACTGGAATAAATTTATCGAATTCTGGCCAAAGGCAAAACCATCGCAATCGCTGTCGGAACTTGGAGACTGTCATAAACTTTTCGTCTTCTGTCTGGGAGATATTGCCGCACCGTACAATAAGTTTGTCTATTCATATGCTACTGCCGCTGAGCCCAAACAGATGCTGGTTACAACCGGCAACCACAATTCTCCAATGGAGTCGGCGTCCCTGCGCCGTCAGTGGCAAAAATGGACCATTCAGGCACTCCATGGGCGCCTTAAACATTGAGCAACTTCGTCAAGAATGCCTCCTTTAAGATAGAGGGCTTTGATCAAAGCCCTCTATCTTTTATTTATCTTAGACATTTATAATTATGGAAGTCAGTTTAATTTTAAATTTATTAAAGACTGCTCTGTATTAAGTCATGTAAGGGAAGAAATGGGTATTTTTGAACATCTGGCTATAATTATTTTCCGGAACGCCACCGGCGACTCCTCAAAGCGCTGGCTACTTACACCTTTTGTTCTTCTGATGTTTATCTCCGCTATAGCTCTATTTTTTATTGCCGCCCTGATGACCGATAGGTGGCTAAACCTAACCGGTGTATCCTTACCCGTGTGGACTATATTTTTGGCCATTTTCTTGATAGTACCGGGCACTTCACTCGCCTTTTGGACATGGATCGAATTTATTAAAGCACGAGGTACACCTGTGCCTATTAATCCACCACAACGTCTTATAGTAAGTGGACCCTATGCATATACGCGAAATCCCATGCTGACAGGCTTATATTTGATATTCTTCGGTATCGGCATCCTCATTGGTTCTCTTTCTTTTACCCTGTTCTGTACTCCACTTTTTATCCTTGTAAATACACTTTATATCAAAAAAGTGGAGGAGCATGAAATGGAGTTAAAGTTTGGACAGGCCTACCGTGAGTACAAGAAACGCGTCCCTCTTTACTTCCCCAGAATAGGGCGGTTTAATTAAACTTTGGCATTAGCCATGCTAAATGTTCAACAACTGCCTTTTACGCCACTGGTAATACTGATAAACGCGTGAAACGGCTATGGCTGCCCGTCTGGCAGAAGGAAATACAGCAAAGCCTTCATCCACCATCCGGGAAAAACTTTTTTCAGGCAAACCATCATCACCCGAAACCGTATTAACATTCAGCGCAATAACAGTAGGTTTAGAGGAACGTCTGGCCCATTCGATAATTGTATCGGTCGTAACCTGATATTCAAAATCACGTGGCATGAAGGGGGTCTGCTCCGGTGTAGAGAGTAATACTGTTAAATCCACCCCATCCCAGCATTCAACAGCAGAAAACGCCTGCCCGGCTTTTTCTAAACCCCAGTAAGGATTGATATCCAGGGGATTTTTAAATATATTGCCAGCCTCAGACTTATAGATATCTTTCAATTTTCGCCTGTATTCGGCCGGAAGAACCGGTATTACAAGCCCAGCGCGGGAGCATTCATCCGAAGCCTGAACACACGAGCCACCGCCATGGCCGACCAGAAGTGCTCTCAACCCGCGCGGCTCGGGACATCGCTGCAAAACGGTGACAACATCAAACATCTCCTTAACATTTTGAACCCGAATTGCCCCTGTCTGCCTGATCAATGAATTCCAGACCAGGCTGGATCCCGCTATAGCACTGGTGTGTGAAACGGCAGCCTGAGCCCCACCCTGCGTATCAGCTCCCTTGAACAACACGACCGGTTTTTTTATTGTAGCTGCCCGCAGAGCCTGAAATAACAGGCGTCCGTTGGCAGTACCTTCGATATACGCTGTTATAATTTCTGTCTGAGGATCATCGGTAAAATATTCGATTAAATCGCATTCGTTAATACCTGAGGCATTTCCATAGCTTACAACTTTACTGAAATATATACCCCGCCGATTGGCTTCTTTAATACCCATTATGCTCTGCCCGCCACTCTGAGACAGATAACCAACTTTCCCTGAAATCGGTGAAAATCCTATGGCAAAGGTCATATGAGAAGCAGGACAATACACCCCCATGCAATTCGGACCTATCAATTTGATATTATATTTTTGAGCAACCTTCAATACTTCTGTCTGCAATTCGCTCCCAATCGTGTCTTCAATCTCGCCAAACCCCGATGCAAAAAGATGTACAACCCTGACATTTTTCTTACCACAATCATCTATAAGCTGTGGAATATTTTTATTAGGGATTGCTGCGATCGCATATTCTATGGATTCGGGTATATCCAGTATAGATGGATATATATTTAGATTTCGTACCCTCCCACCACTATTCCCGATAGCATATAATTTGCCGGCATAGCCGAAATCCAGCAATGTCTCTATAAAGCGATTGGCCACATTGAGCTTGAAAACGTGGTCAGAACTAGCTCCAAAAACTGCGATTGAATGGGGACTAAAAATATGCTCGAATTCATCAAATCCGCATCTATTTGAATACAATTTAACGTTCCTTTCAGGTACATAATAATTTTTCCTTTGCCGCCACCAGCCGCATCATACATTTTTCCCTGCCCAACACCTCCATCGTCTGAAAAAGCGGTGGGGAGGCAGTTCGACCGGTAACAGCAACTCGAAGAACGCCAAAGAAAGGACCGGCCTTGATTGACATCTGCTCCGTCAGAGGACGCACTGCCGTCTCTAAAGCGTCTGCTGTCCAATCCTGGAGATTTTCCAAAGCTAAGATTGATTTCTGTATCACTTCTACAGACTGAGTTTTCGTCAATTTATCTATCAAAAGCTCGGCATTATAATCAAGATCATCAAGGAAGAAGAATTCAACCAGGTGAGGTACTTCTGAAAGCAATCTGGTTCTTTCCTGGACTAGAGGTGCAATTCGACGCAGGTAACCGGAATCAATAGGGCGTTTGATATCCCGGGGCAATCCCTTTTCTACAAAAGGGAGGCTCCTATCAACATACTCATCTATACTCAAGCTGCGTATATATAAGGCATTCATCCAATCGAGTTTACTTATGTTAAAAACAGCTGCCGTTTTACTCACCCGTTCAATCGAAAAATTTTCGATAATCTGTTCAACACTCATGATTTCAGTTCTATCATCGAGTGACCATCCCAGCAAAGACAGGAAATTTACCATTGCCTCCGGCAAATAGCCTTTTTCCCGATATTCGTTAATAGCAGTGGCTCCATGCCTTTTACTCAACTTTGACTTATCTGGCCCCAGAATCATGGGAAGATGTGCAAATTGCGGTGGTTCCCAGTCCAAAGACTCATATAGCATTACGTGACGCGGGGTGCTCGAAAGCCATTCCTCCGCCCGCATTACGTGAGTTATATTCATAAGATGGTCATCTACAATATTAGCCAGATGATATGTCGGAAACCCATCGGATTTTAACAGAATAAAATCATCCAGCAGGCTGTTTTCAAAAACAACGTCTCCCCTGATCAGATCTGATATTAATGTCTGGCCAGACAAAGGCGTTTTAAAACGCACAACAGGTATCCTCCCCCCATTCAATTCTTCGCGCACCTGTTCGTACGTGAGGCTACGGCAATGCCTATCATAGCCAGTTGGGATCTTACTGGCAATCTGCCGTTTGCGCATAGCTTCAAGCCTTTCCGGTGTACAAAAGCAATAATAAGCCTTATCTTCCTTCACCAGTTGCTCGGCATATCTTCTGTAAAGCTCCAGTCTTTGAGATTGAAAGTACGGGCCTTCGTCCCAATCCAAGCCAAGCCACTTCAGGCTATCTATGATCATCTCCACAGCACCTTCTACCTTACGCTCCTGATCAGTGTCCTCAATCCGCAGAATGAAAACACCGTGATTATGACGGGCAAATAACCAGTTGAAGAGAGCTGTACGTATATTGCCCAGATGCGGATAACCTGTCGGGCTTGGTGCAAATCGAACCCGCACCGTGTCTGCCATCTTAACCAACACCCCCCCTGGCTAAGGATCTGTCATAGGTAACCTGCCTGACAGGTAACTTGACCACATATGTATCAGCTATTCTATCATGCAGGGACTGCTTATGTTGATCAAAGATGAGTATGATGAAACCCAAACCCAGAGTAGCAACCGTCAGTATGCTTCCGAGATACCTGATAAACGCTGCCCTGAGATCGAGTGCGGAGCTATCGGAGCGTATTACCTTAATACCCGTACCCATCTTACCGAGTGTCTGGCCTGTGCTCGCCCAGCATAAGACGAAATATACCGTGCTGCCAACCATAAACACCAGTAAAATAGTGGCAATCAACCAGATATTAAAGATCGATATTTGAGCCCCATTAGCTATAGCTAGCAGGCTGCGGATAAATTCTTGAATATTTGGAAAAAGCCAGAAAAACGACTGCGATATGACACAATACAATATATACAAACCCGAAATAAGCACTATGAAATCTATTATAGCTGCCGCCAGTCTTATCCAGAAACCGGCATATTCCAGGGCATATTGTTCGGGCTTCTTATTCTGCATACATCCCTGCGAAAGTCGATCTCAAATGAATTTACGCCGGCAGCAAATATTACAATTAAACCTATGCCGTTAAGCAGACATTTGCTTTACCAGAATGAAAATCCTAAGGCTATTTTATTCCTTGCCCTTTTTGCGGGTCAACGTTTTATACATCTCTTCATATTCCTGCAAGCTCTGCCTGAGGCGTTCTACCAACATTTCCGCCTGTTTCAATTTTGCTTTGGTTTCTTCTATCTGATTGGTGATATTGAACAGGAGTTCATTACGTCTGATAGCAGCATCTGCCTCAAAGGTTGAGAAGTCCTCCACACCCCCACCTGCAGGTGGTATATTGGAGATTTGATTATAAAGCTCACTTTGCCCGCTCAGATGATCTTTTTTAATTTGCCCAAATTTATCTTGTGGCCTCATTCTGGAAACCTCTCTTTTGAATTAAATTTAACACATCGGACAGGCAAATAGCAACACGGGTCACTCGGCCAACTTCTGCAATGCTGTTTTTAAATCAGACGGAAGATCACATCTGAAAGTGTATAATTTACCGTCAAGAGATGACCTGAATTTTAAAAAATAGGCATGCAGGAACTGTCTTTTCAAAACGGCAGTTTTAACTCCATAAATTGAATCCCCTACAACAGGGTAGCCTATTGAGGCGAAATGAACTCTTATCTGATGCGTTCTGCCGGTATGTATCTTTGCCTCTATCAGGGAATATTGGTTGATATATCTGATCACTTTATAGTCGGTCCTTGCCGGTTTACCACAGGATGTCACAGCCATTTTTTTACGATCGGTCGGCTTCCTGCCTATAGGAGCCTCTATCGCGCCATTTTCAGGTTCCAATTTGCCTTTCACTAGCACGATATAACCCTTAACCACCGAACGCGTCTTGAACAGGTCGATCAGTTCCCGGCGAGCTCCTTCGTTTCTGGCAATTATTACTAATCCTGATGTATCTTTATCAAGTCGATGCACAATTCCCGGCCTGAGGGTATTACCAAATTTTTCAAGATCCGGAAACTTATGGAGCAGGGCATTAACCAGCGTATAACTGGCATGCCCCGGCGCAGGATACATCGTAAGACCGGCCGGCTTATTGACCACTATAAAATTCGTGTCCTGATATATAACTTCTATGGGAATATCCTGAGGAAATGTCGATGGTATCTCTTGAGAAGGAATTCTGAGTTCGATATAATCTGATTTTTTAAGTTTTAAAGCCGGTTTGGCAACTGAGGCGTTTACCAGTACGTTTCCCGCTTCAATAAGTTTTTTGATCTGAGAGCGTGTTAGATTTGGGTAAGCAGTAGCCAGGTATCTGTCCAGCCGCTGACCTTCCACTGCGTCTTCAACTCGAAATATTTTGAGATCCTGACTCACCGCCTTCTCTTTCACCGGTATTTCCGGCAGTTCCACACTTCTTGCGCAATCCAATCAGTATAATTATTGCGAGGCTAATAGAGCCAATTGTTATAGCTGAATCAGCCACATTGAAAGCCGGCCAGAATAAATTATCCCAGATACGCACATAGATAAAATCTGTAACATATCCATACCTGAAACGATCAATCTGATTTCCTACAGCACCGGCAAAGATCATGCTAAGCGCAATTACACCTGAAACTCCCAGATCTACAATATATTTAAAAAAAATCAGAATGATTATTATGCCCGCTATAGAAACAATGCTCAGCAGAACAGATTGATTCTGTAAAATCCCGAATGCAGCACCGGTATTTTGAATATTTACTATGCTCAGACAACCTATCCGGGTCAGCAAGCCACCCGATGGAATATTTATCCGGATCCATTCTTTACTGACCTGATCTATTGCTATTATAAAAAAGGCAGTGAAAAGAAATAATACACCCCTCCACCACCTCGTACGATTACGAGATACGGGCATCCCTCATCTTTCGTGATTTACATTTAAGGCAAAGCGTAGCCTGGGGCAAAGCCTCCAGTCGGGCAGGCTCGATAGGCCCTTTACATGCATCACAAATCCCATATGTGCCATTTACTATTTTCTCAATAGCCTTGTTTATCTCTAAAAGCGCAGTGGTCAATTGCTTCTTCAGAGCGACTCTTTTTTCCAGTTCAAATGCTTCAGTGCCACCTTCTTCACGTTTACCAAAAGGACTACCTTCGCGCTGTTCATCAGCACGCTTTTCTTCGGTTATCAACTGATCAAGTTCGATTTCAAGCCTTTGGCGTTCAGCTTGCAACCGCGATAATTTTTCATCCAGCTCCGCCATCATTTTTTCCTCACGGACATATACTAAATCATTATTCTAACTTATGCGAAATCACAAAACAAGTTGGTCAAGCATGGATCGTACCTGTCGTATCGTATCCACTGCCTGTGCACGCCAGTGATTGTTGGCAAAAATGAATGTATTCCTGGCCACCTGGCTCATCTGCTGTATCCCCGGTAACCATTCTTTGAGTTCCTCTATTTTATAGCTATAGTCGTATCTCTCCCATGCCTTTTCATGATGCCACCACTTGGCAGAATTACGCCCATGGAAACGCAAATAAGCTATCTCACCGGTTACCCATGTAACCGGAGGCATTAGTCCAGGCAAACGGGGTTCGTCCACACAGCAATAACCCACGTGATCAGATTTCATCCAATTATACACGTCTTCATTTAACCAGCCGTCGTTACGAAATTCGATCACCAGCGGCAGATCGTGCAAACAATCCCTGAATTTACGGAGATATTCCATATTCGTATTTTCGTATCGAAAGCTGTACGGAAATTGCGCTAAAATACAACCAAGCTTTTGGGCCTCAATTAACGGCTTTAAAATGTATATAAATCCTTCAACTTTCCCCTCCAGCTGCTGCCTGACATGAGTCAATTCTTGATGTATTTTTACGGAAAAAAGAAACCCCGAACCTGTCTTTCTCACCATAGATTCCATGGTCTTCAAGCTGGGTAAGGAATAATAGGTAGAATTAACTTCTACCGCGTTGAATTCCTGTGAATAATAACTGAGCCAGTTTCCTTTAGGCAGGTGATCCGGATAATAAATCCCTACCCAATCTTCATAGCTGAAACCACTTGTCCCGCAATAAAACATTTATCATCCAAGGACCGACTAAATACAATACACGTTTTCAAACCAAGAAAAAGAATCGATATGATAGCATTCTACTTTTTTTCTATCAGGCTGAGGATGCCCCAAACTATAAGAAAAACTCCTATGATGAATTTTGCATACTCAAAATAAAATATGACAAGGATTCCGGCTACTATGCTGATGATTCCCATTGCTGTACTGCCAAGCGCGATGGTCTTTTTAGCCATTAGATTTATTCCTCCCTCTATTCAATTTAGAAAAGCGGCGGGATGAAAATCCCGCCGCTAAATAAATACTGTTAATTATTTTAAACTTCCCTGAATTCGCCTTCTACAGTTCCTTCATCCTTGGGAGGAGGCGTAGATCCACCACCCTGACCGGCAGCGCCACCCGGAGGGGGAGTTGTATGCTGATAGACAGCTGCACCGATTTTTTGCATTGAATCATTCAGAGCCTGTAAGGAGCTCTTAATATATCCGACGTCCGTGCCCTGTAAGGCAGACCTTACTGCAGCGATCTTTCCTTCCACCTCAGATTTAAGATCTGCCGGTATTTTATCACCGTATTCTCTGATGGTCTTTTCAGCCGAGTAAACCGTTGCCTCTGCCATATTTTTGGTTTCAACCTCTTCCTTTTTCCGTGCATCTTCGGCAGCATGAGCTTCGGCTTCCCGTCTCATCCTTTCCACTTCATCTTTAGTCAGGCCGCTCGATGCCGTGATGGTAATCTTCTGCTCTTTTCCCGTACCTTTATCCTGGGCTCTCACATTGAGTATGCCATTAGCATCAAGATCGAATGACACCTCTATTTGAGGCACACCTCTCGGTGCCGGCAAAATGCCATCAAGAATAAATCTACCCAGGGTCTTATTGTCGGCTGCCATAGGCCTTTCACCCTGTAGAACGTGGATCTCAACGCTTGGCTGGTTATCGGTTGCCGTGCTGAATATCTGGCTTTTAGATGTTGGAATAGTCGTATTTCTGGGGATTAAAGGTGTCATAACACCACCCAGCGTCTCGATGCCCAGCGTAAGAGGGGTAACATCGAGAAGCAGTACATCCTTAACATCACCTTTAAGAACACCACCCTGAATGGCTGCTCCAAGAGCTACAGCCTCGTCAGGATTGATCCCTTTGATCGGCTCCTTGCCAAAGAACTGGCGCACTATCTCTTGGACACGCGGCATCCTTGTCTGGCCACCAACCAGAATCACATCAGTTATCTGAGCAGGACTGAGACCCGCATCAGAAAGTGCTTTCCGACAAGGATCTATTGTTCGCTCCAGCAAATCGGCCGATAATTGCTCCAGCTTGGCACGCGTTAGCGTTATATTGAGATGTTTGGGGCCCGATGCATCGGCCGTAATAAAGGGCAGATTGATCTCAGTCTGACCGACCGTGGAAAGCTCTCTCTTAGCCTTCTCGGCAGCGTCCTTGAGTCTCTGTAAGGCCATTCTATCCTGCTTTAAGTCGATGCCCTGCTCTTTTTTGAACTCTTCTACCAGCCAGTCTATGATCCTCAGGTCTATATCATCACCGCCAAGATGTGTATCACCGTTGGTAGACTTAACCTGAAAGGTACCGTCACCGAGTTCCAGAACGGATATATCAAAAGTTCCGCCGCCCAGATCATAAACAGCGATCATCTCCTCATTTTTCTTATCAAGACCATAAGCTAAGGCGGACGCTGTCGGCTCGTTCACGATTCTTATCACGTTCAAACCGGCAATGGTCCCAGCATCCTTAGTAGCCTGTCTCTGGCTGTCATTGAAATAGGCGGGCACCGTAATCACCGCATCGGTAACCTTATCTCCCAAAAATGCCTCGGCATCCAGTTTTAATTTCTGCAGTATCATAGCCGAAATCTCCGGAGGGCTGTATTCTTTGCCTCCCATAATAACCTTGGCATCGCCATTTGGGGCTTCCACTATCTTGTAAGGAAGCCGTTTGATGTCATTCTGTACTTCAGGATCGCGATATTTACGACCCATTAAACGTTTGATGCTGAAGATAGTGTTCTCTGGATTGGTAATGGCCTGTCGTTTAGCTAACAAGCCGACCAGCCTTTCACCTTTTTTATCTACGGCAACGACTGATGGAGTAAGCCGTTCACCCTCCCTGTTGGGAATAATGACCGGTTCACCACCCTCCATCGTGGCTATAAGGCTAAATGTAGTTCCAAGATCTATTCCTACTGTTCTTCCCATTTTTTATCCTCCTTTATAAACTTTATATATTTTAGATTAATTTTGGTTATTCATATCCTCTTTTTTCTCGTTACTCCCCCTGGTTTCCTGATCCACAGAACCGCTAATACCGCTGCCCACAGTTACCTGTGAAGCCCGTATAACCTTATTGTTAAGAGCATAACCCTTCCTCTGCTCAGAAATTATTATACCTTCTTCGCCTGCTTCGTAACCCACAGCTTCGTGGAAATTCGGGTCAAACGGCTTACCCAGGCACTCTATTTCCGTACAGCCCCGAGCTTTCAGCAAATCCTGTAGCTTACGCTGAATTATGCGAAATCCTTCGACCCATGGAGCATCCCTGAACTGGGGATCAACCATTGTAAATGCCCTTTCCATATCATCAACAATCGGTAGCAACGCCTTAATAAAATCAGCGTTAAACATGTTTAAATATTCCTGTCGTTCTTGCTCGGTTCGCTTTTTTAAATTTTGGTAGTCAGCTCTTGCTCTTTTGGCATCGCCTAAATACTCTTCAGCCTTTCTTTTTTCTTCCAGAAGAGCTTTTTTTAATTCTTCTATATCATTTATGTTTTTGATGTTCTGGCTATCCTGTTTTATTGCTTCTTCAGCCAAGTTATCCTCCTTACAAATAAGCGCATACTAATCAACTTTGCAGACTCTGGCAACCAGATCGCTCAGCAATCCGGATATGTAGTTAACCGAGGCAATAGCTCTGCGGTAATCCATCCTTTTGGGACCGATAATGCCGACGGCTCCGCTGGCTTCATCCGGAATGCCATAACTGGACATTACCAGACTCAAATCCTGTAAAGCTGCTTCGCGGCTTTCTTCACCGATAATAACTCTGGTTCCTTTTTCATAAATCTGCCAGTCGATAACTCTTTTCAACCATTCCTTTGCTTCCATCAATTCAAGTATACCGAGCATTCTATCACGCTGGTAAAATTCGGGCTGTGCAAGCATCAATCGCACCCCTTCCAAATATGCATTCTCGTATTCTATTGTATCCTCTCTTGACATTATATCCCAGATAGTGGAGGTTATTTTCTTTTCTATTGCAGACAGTTCAGCCCTTTTATCAGCAATTTGCTTTCTGGTTAAACCGGCGAATTCGCGATTTAACCTCGCAGCGGCATCATTTAATTCATCTTCACTTATCGGATCGTCGAAGTTGACGGTTTGCCTGCGCAGCATAGCATTGCTTAACATTAAAACGAGCATGGCCATATACTGATGCATGGCAATTATCTCAAGGTGCTTGAACCTGCATTCCTGCGCCGTTGGAAATGTCACGATAGCCGCATTACCCACTAATCTGGCCATAGTTCTGGCAGCCAGTTTTAACAATCTATCATATTCATCGACAGCTGTATCCAGTAATTGCTTTATACGCCTTTGTTCATCGCTCGGCAGATCTTGCTGTTGAGGAAGCGATTCAACGTAAAAGCGATATCCTTTATCCAGCGGAATACTGCCGGACGATGTATATGGCCTGGTTATATATCCCTCTTCTTCCAGTGCAGCCATATCATTACGAATAGTAGCCGGACTCACTCCAAGCCTGTACCTTCTCAGCACCGTCTCGGATGCAACCGGATTTGCGGTCACAATATATTCGCTTACTATTATCTTCAGTACTGCTTCTCTTCTTTTAACTGCAGCCTTAGTCATTTTTAGCACTCTCCATCTTAGACTGCTAAATTACTATATAATTTAGCACCGCCGGCAAAATAAGTCAAAGCAAAAAGGCGGAGGAGCCTTACCGGGTTCCACCGCCTTTTTATGTCTTCAACCACTGTGCTACATCATTTCGGCTGGGCGACCACAGAAAGAACGACATCTGACCATTGTATATACTGGGCAACATTATTACCATTAGTTGTCTTCTTCATGAAGCCCGCTTCGATTTGAAATCTTTCCTGGCGAGCAGAGACTGCATTGATTAATTCAGGAGTCACATCTACCTCATAAAACTGCTTGTTATTAAAAGATGGATCACGGGCAACCGGCCCACCATCAACAAAATTAAATTTGGGTAAAGTGCTTCCATAGGAAACGTATCTTATCTGGAATCCTCCAACACCTGTTATAGGATCAAAAGGATCATCGCCGACAACTTTGCCACCGATGAATTTCAATTTTCCCTCTTTTATGTCCATATTCCAGAGCGGGAAAATATTGAAACTAAAAAATGCACGATAGCCTATATTTTTATCATCGTCACCTGCTTTATATGTGGACGTATCTTTATCGCCATCAGAAGATACCGTTCCGCTTTCGCTTTTTACCAGGTTTAATGTTTGTGAACCGGTAGGAGCCGCTACAGGGATTATGATTTCCTGCCTGGCTTCAGCACCTTTGCCATCGCTCACGGTAATAAAAATACTGAAATTACCGTTTTTAGCAGGCGAAGTCCAGGTAACTTTATTTCCCACACCCGAAATCTTGCCTTCTTTTGCCTCCCATTTATATTGCAGGGGATCACCGTCCTGGTCGGTGGCGATACAGGTTAGAGTGCTGTTGGTATCATACTGAACCGATGGTGGATCGGCCGTCAAACTGTTTATAGTTGGTGGATGATTGGCCGCCACTTTTATTACGGTTATTGCTTCTGTAGTAGCACCTTTCCCATTGGTTACGGTCAGCTTAATTTCATAATCGCCATAACCGGTTGGCGCTCGCCATGTATTATTTGCACCGCCCTGTTCTACGAATGATCCACCAGTAGCTGTCCACTTAAACTCCAGTACGTCATTAGCAGGATTAGTCACAACACTTTGCAGGTTAACTGTTCCGCCCGGGTAAGTCTGGCTTTGAGCAGCGGTTAAACTTACGATCTGGGGCTGTTGACTGCCGCTCTCTGGCTGAGTGGTCGGTTTTGTAGCCACTTTGACACAGGCAGGCGTAAATAGAATTATCCCTACGGCTAAAGCCAAACAAACTGAATAAAATATATCCTTCTTCATAACTTTTATCACTCTGAGTTGCCTCCTCATTCTTATTACAAATCTTAGGGGTTGAAAGATACAGTAAGGGTAATGTCGGGCCATTCAACCATATCTGTAGCCCCATTGCCGTTGGTGGCTTTGTAGAAAAGTGCTTCGAATTGAAATTTTCCCGCCCCCGCCGATATCAAATTCTTAATCTCCGCTGTAACATCAATTTCAACAGGCGAGGATTTCATCAATGCCCCAGCCGAATATATACTATCTCCGGTCGTATTATAGTCGGGCAACCCTTCTCCATAAGTAACTTTCCACAACCTCAACCCTTCGAGTGAATTAAACGGATCACCGGTGATTTTGGCCGGGCCGAATTTAAGTTTGGCAATTCTCACATTTGTATTATTAAGGCTAAAAATATCATAGCTGAAAAAAGCTCTATATGTTATACCCTGCACATCATCGCCGGCACGGTATCGGGTTATATCTTTATTGCCGGTTGATGAAACAGTTCCACTTTCCTGCTTTATCATACTTATCGTAATATCAGCAGATACAGGAGATACATTTATGGTCAAAGTTTGTTTGGTTTCAGCTCCTTTTCCATCGCTTACCACACACGTAACCGCAAAATTACCGGATTTGCTGGGAGCACTCCATGATACTTTGTTTCCCGATCCATGTATGTTACCCTCGCTGGCATTCCAGCTATATTGCACAATGTCTCCTTCAGGATCATTAGCCACACACGTTATAGTTGTACTCCCACCCAGAGACACATTTGTCGGATTGGCAGTAAGACTGGTTATAACCGGTGCACGGTTATCAGACACGGTAATCGTTGTTCTGGCTTGAGCTGTAGATCCCTTACCATTATCAATAACTAAGGTTATCTCATAAACACCGGGTTGAGACGGTGCCTGCCATGTATTATTGGCGCCCGAACCACCAAAACCGCCCCCTGTGGCGGACCATCTATAGCTTAGAGGGTCATTCGAAGGATTTATTACCGAACTTACAATGACAACTGTACCACCCGGTGTAACCTGATTGCTAACGGGGCTAAGACTTTGAATCGATAGTTGAGCCTGGCTCTGAGGTTCGGCAACCCTTACACAGGATAATGTTAAGCCGACCAGTAATACGCAGATAAATATTTTTAATATCATTGATAGCCGTCCCATATTGCTTTTTACTCCTTTCCCATCGCCCATTCAATTTAATGTAAGGTAAACTCTTTAAAACCCGACATTCAACAGGGATCTAATGGATTAGATTTAGCAGTTTAATAATATAATAAATCACCGGTTTTTCCTAATCACTTATTGGTTGCCGTAATCTTATATGTTCTGGCCTTCCATGCATCAGGGCCAGTAATCTGTATGGAAAAGTTCCAGACGTCTGCGGGCCCCATATATTCTTTCGTTGCACTGCCTGTCCCAAGCATGTTGCCATCGCCATCAAAAAATATTACGGTAATCCGGCACCCAACGATACCTTTGTTACCCAGATTATAGGCACTGCCGGTTACAACAGCCATACTGCGCGTTTGTGGTGTGCTATCCGGGAACTGTCTGACAGTCAATTCATGCTTTGTTATGCGAAAGCTTGCACCTGTGTCACATGAAGGCAAGACCAGGATAAGAGCAAGAAAAATTATCGCTGTATTTATTATCCCTCTCAATAATATACCTCAATCTACAACCCATTAGCTTATCATTATACCTATTTTCATTATATAAAATCTCATGATTACTTATCTATCACTCGGTACGAATATTCAGGCTATAACGAGATACTTTCCAAGCATCTTTTCCTTTAAACACTATTTTAAAATTCCACGTATGACCACTTTCAAGACCGGTCTTATTATCTGCCAGGGCAGTAATAATGCCACCATTGCTATCATAAAAAGTAGCCACTACCGCACAGCTATTAGCAGTCCGGTTACCCGTATTTTTAACAGTACCGGTCACAGTAGCCGAACTTTGGGTGGTATCTCCCGTAAATTCCTGTACCACAATGCTATGCTCGATAATCTGCAATTCATTGCTTTCATTGCAGGACACCATGGATACCGTTAAAAGAAACAGTATGGCTAAGAAATACTGCACAGTATTTTTCATCGGAGAATAAAGCTGCTTATCGGCAACATTTGGAAGGATCCCTGACGATAACCGTAACTATTGCTGTTTTGCTGGCAACATGTCCTTTCCCATCATCAACCTGAACAATTATTTGAAAGTCCCCATACGTTCTGGGAGCTTCCCAGTTGATGGTGGGCCCTTCACCTCTTATGATCCCATCATTGCAACTCCAGCGATAATTTAATGAAGAGCCATCTCTACTGACAGCGCTACAGGTAATGCTGGTATTGCCAAGAGGGTAAAGCGTATTGTGTTCGGCAACAACAGAAGTTATTATCGGTGAATCCGATTCGCTATTGCCTGCAGCATTACCACAACCGTAAGAGAAAAGCAGAATAAAAATAATCGACATTAATATTGTTATTGTTATATTTATATATTTATGCAACCTTTACCCCCGGTTTAAGATAAAATTCTATAACAACGGCATATATATGATAGAATTGAAATACCTGTTTAGCAAATTAAGTTTGTTAAACGCACTCACGTTATTGTATGCTTAGTATATTTAATAAAACCATCGAGGAACAAAATGTCCGATTTTGAAAACAAGATAAAAAGGTTGATAGATAGAACCATAGAAAACAACACATGGAGACAAAAGGAATGCATCAACCTTATACCTTCAGAATCAACACCGAGTCTGCTGGTCAAACTCTGTGAAATATCAGATCCAGCCGGTCGTTATGCTGAACATCGTACTATGAAAGGAAGTGAGGTTTATTTTTATCAGGCGACTGATTTCATCCGGGAAGTCGAAGAAGAAACCCGGGAAGAACTTAAACATTATTTCGGCTGTACCAATATCGAACTTAGGCCCATCAGCGGCAATATGGCAAATGAAATCGTGTTTAAAGCTGTGGTTAAATATCTCAATCGCGATAGAAAAACTGGCCAGCCCTTTAGAAAAATTCGGGCCGTAATAAACAATGATTTAACCAAAGGGGGACACCTGAGTGCACAACCAATGGGAGCATTATTCAATTTCGTTGATGAAAACCCCGAAACAGGAAAGGAGAACGTTTACCATTTCCCGGTTCTCAGAGAAAACCCCTATAAAACAGATACAAGTAAACTCGGTGAGCTCATCGACAAGGTTAAGCCGGAGCTGATTATTTTTGGTAAAAGCATGTTTATCCATCGTGAGCCGGTTAAATTTGTAGCCGATATTGTGAGCAAGCTTAATCCACGACCCATACTGATGTATGACATGGCCCACGTACTCGGTCTTTACGGTAATTTCCAGGCGCCTTTTTCTGAGGGAGCTGATCTCATAACAGGAAGCACACACAAATCCTTTTTTGGCACACAGCGAGGTATAATTGCAGGCAATATAACTGATAAAAACAGACTGGATAAGCTATGGATCGAGATTAAAAGCAGGGCCTTTCCGGGCTCTACCAGTAATCATCATCTGGGCACATTGCTGGGACTTCTTCTGGCCACTTACGAAATGAACCATTTTAAAGAAGAATTCCAGACACAGATGATCAAGAATTCTAAAGCTTTTGCCAGTGCCTTACACGAAAACGGCGTGATTGTCGAGGGAGATCCAGCCGTCGGATTTACAGAGACAAATCAGGTATTAATAAGGGTGCGTCCCTACGGGACAGGAGAAGAAATAGCACGCCGGCTGGAGGAAAACAATATCATAACCAACTATCAGGCTCTCCCAGATGATGACAGCTTCATTGGATCCAGCGGCATCCGTACGGGATCGCAGGAAATGACACGTTTCGGGATGAAAGAAGCAGATTTTCAACAACTTGCTGAATATATGGCAGCCTGCATAAAAACAGACAAAAAAGTTAAGAGCGAGGTAATAAAGCTTCGTAAAAAGTTCTTAGAGATGCAATACTGCTTACCGGCAGACAAGTCTGTAGAACTGGCTGCAAACGTGCTGGCATCCATCTTACCGGGAAGTGATTATATTGCTAAGTTTGTCGATAATTTGAAATCTCTGTCAGTCCGAAGAAATTCATCCTGAACCCTATGTCGCAATTTCGGTCATTTACTTGGCGCATCAAATTGCGTAAATTCCTATGGTATATTTGGCCAACCGTCAAAGGTATGCAGTTTACGCCTGATCAACATCAAGCATGAAATCTAAATTTGCTATCGAAACCACTGAACTTACCAAAAATTACGGTAAGATACTGGCGCTCGATCATGTTGATCTTTCCATCGATTATGGAGAGATTTTCGGACTGCTGGGTCCCAACGGAGCCGGTAAAACCACCATAATATCTTTGCTGTGCACAATCAATAACCCCTCTTATGGAACGGCTTTTGTCAACGGCTTTAACATAACCAGACAGCCGGATAAGGTACGTCGCAGCATAGGCATTGTGTTTCAGGATCCCAGCATTGATGACCGGTTGACGGGTCGTGAAAATTTGCAACTTCACTGCACTCTCTATGATATACCGGCGCAGCTTTCAAAAAAACGCATAAAAGAACTTCTTGATCTGGTTGGTCTATCAGAACGCGCCGATTCACCGGTGAAAACGTATTCGGGAGGTATGCGAAGACGGCTGGAACTGGCAAGGGGATTACTGCATAGTCCAAAAATATTGTTTCTTGATGAACCCACCCTCGGTCTTGACCCTCAGACAAGACAAAGTCTCTGGGAGCATATTGAGAATATGGCCAGACAGGAAAAAATCACGGTTGTTCTGACCACACATTATATGGAAGAGGCAGAACGTTTATGCAGTCGCATCGGTATTATCGACTACGGAAAGGTAAAAGTCGTAGATACTCCATCGAACTTGATCAGCCAGTTAAAGGGTGACGTTTTAACCGTTGTAACAGACTATGCACCAGAATTACAACAGAAACTTAGAGAACTTAGCATTAAATATACCAGTGAACTCCACGATGATAGAATAAGAATTCAAGTAAGCGAAGCCGAAAAAATGGTACCACAAATAGTGGAAATAGCTACCACCAGCAATTTAAAAATAAAGTCGGTATCTATTCACAAACCTACACTTAACGACGTATTTCTGCATTTCACCGGTAGAGAAATACGTGAAGAGGATGCAGAAAATAGCTTTAGAATACATATGCGTGCTGCATCGAGGATGCGATGAGTGAATTAAGGAAAATAAAAGCTCTTTGGTATAGAGAGGTCCTCAGATACTGGAGAGAAAAATCTCGAATAGTGTCTTCTCTGATTTTGCCGGTTCTGTGGCTGTTTGTGTTCGGCAGCGGCATGCGTAACATACAGTTACCCGGCATAGAAAATTATCAGGCTTTTATTTTCCCGGGTATAATTGGCATGACACTGCTGTTTACATCTGTATGGTCGGGTGTCTCGATAATATGGGATAGAGAATTCGGTTTTTTAAAAGAAATATTGGTCGCACCAGTTGCACGCTATTCCATCGTTATCGGTAAAGCACTGGGCAGTGGTACCAGTGCCCTAATTCAGGGCTTTATCCTACTGCCGCTATCCTTTCTTTTAGGCTTGCACCTGCCTTTACTTTCTTTTTTTCTGCTTATACCGTTAATGATCATCATCGCTACCGGGCTCGTTTGTATCGGACTTCTTATAGCTTCGCTAATGAACAGTATGGAGGGTTTTAATTTCATCATGAGTCTGGTGATAATGCCGATGTTCTTTACCAGCGGAGCCTTATTCCCGATCACAACTGCGCCGGCCTGGATAAAAATCCTCAGTTACTTCAATCCGATGACCTATAGCGTAGAACTTCTGCGCTGGGCAACGGAGTTTTGTACCTCGACCATATTCCCTGTTCACATAGAAATCATAATCATCCTGACTTTTACTACAGTAATGATTGCAGCCTGCTCTTATACTTTCAGTATTAAGAAATAAACGGCTCTATTTAACATTTACATGAAGTGTGAATGTCCAGGCCGCCTTCTCACCCCCTGCCCATGGTCGGCCATATTGCATAGAAATATTACCGGTACCCTGCTTCACAGCCATAAAAACCCATTGTTCTTCCCCGGCCACGCCTACTTTTCCGGTATCTGCTGGAGCAACCCATTTATAAGATATCTGTTCAATCACCTGTGGGTTGCTTATCTGTGCCTTCTCATTCCATGAAAAACCCGTGGTTCTGTTAGAACAGAGATTAATCAGTATTTTATCTCCATTTCCAACACTTATATCTCGAGAAATATTATTCTGCCTGCCAAAGTCGTCGCAACTTATAGAAATAGAGTATTCTTTACTCGCAACATTTGTACAGCCGGTTATGATCATGATAGCAGCCATCGCCAGCGCAAAAACAAAACTTCGAACCAATATATTACCCTCCTTGTGAATATAATAGCACTTTAGTTTAAATTATTTTCATTTAATTCCACAAGTATGCGATTGCCGATTGAGCAATGAAACCTTAATCAGGCGCACATGGTCGGGATTTTCCTTGACAATCACCCTCCTCGAGAATAAAATTTGCCATCAATCGAATTAATATAGTTTAACTGTGAAAAACGATTGGCAGATCAAGCCGGGTGATAAATTCGGCCGCCCCGAACGAAGAAAAATCAGGCCCCTCCGGCGGGTTTTAGGCACTCCGCATCTTTTCAGTATTGCGTATGGTGATGTAGGTTCCTCAATTTACTATGCTCTCGGGATCGTTGCTCTTGCAGCCAGCGGAGCTACTCCTATTGCATTAGCACTGGCCGGCATGATATTTGTTTTTACCGCTCTCGCTTATGCCGAGGGAACAGCTATGTATCCCGAGTCCGGCGGCTCCGCCAGTTTCGCCAGACATGGATTTAATAACTTCGCAGGGTTTATTGCAGGCTGGGGATTGATGTTCGGCTACATAGTAACCATCTCAATCTCAGCATTTACCATACCATCATATCTAAGTTTCTTCTGGGCTCCGCTGAAGACATCACCGACTATTATGACCTCCAGCGCAATGATAATCGTGGCATTTCTGTCCACCATCAACGTAGTAGGAGTCAAAGAGTCTTCTATTTTAAATATAACACTTGCTATAATGGATCTGGCCACACAGGCATTGCTTATTACGCTGGCCTTGCTTTTCTTCTTTAACCCCCAGTTAATAATCGAGAGAATTACGAATTACTGGCCTGCTCCGAATCAATTGATGTATGGAATAGCTATAGCCGCAATAGCATTCACAGGTCTGGAAACTATATCGCAAATGGCAGAGGAAACCAAGAGACCGGCAATCCGCGCACCACGGGCTTTGATCATAATGACCGTAGTAGTACTGCTGGTTTACGCTGGCATTTCGGTCTCAGCCTTCTCCACCATGACGCCGGTTGAGCTTGCAAAGGACTGGGCTACAGACCCGATTGCCGGTATAGCAAATAAACTTTCGCTGGGAATAGATGCAGTAAATATAGCCCAGAGATGGTTTGAAGTAGAGGCACAACGAATCATTTTTGAGTGGGTGCTAACCGCAATTCAAGCATTTTTACCGGTTCTTGTTGCACTGCTGGCCGCAACCATACTGCTTATCGCTACCAATGCAGGTTTGTTGGGCATATCGCGGCTTGCATTTTCTTTAAGCCGGGTTAAGTTATTGCCGGATATACTTGGCAAAGTGCATCCACGTTTTAAAACACCCTATCTATCGATAATAACATTTTCTGCTATTGCCATTCTGCTACAATCGCCGGGATTTTTCGTCCCCGATATGTATGCCAATTTGGGAGGCCTGTACGCCTTCGGTTCAATGCTTTCTTTCGGTTTAGCACACGCCTCGATCCTTATCCTGAGGATTAAAAAACCGGATCAGGAGCGTCCCTTCAAACTGAAATGGAATATAAAAATAAGGAGATTCGAATTGCCTGTAACTGCAATACTCGGACTGCTTGGCACCAGCATAATATGGCTTATCGTAGTAATTATGCAGCCGTACAGCCGTTGGGTGGGTTTCGCCTGGCTGGCCGTTGGTATAGTATTGTATCTTTATACCCATCGAAAAAATAAAACTACCATTCCCACTGTGGCGGATGATGAAAAGACCTTACAAAGTTAAATCAACTGGAATAATCGTGATAACCCACTTATAATCATTATTGTTAGTAAAATTCGGTTTATCGGAGCGTCAATATAATTCTATGGATATTAACAGAATTTTAGTAGCTGCTCGAGGCAACGGTGTTGATCAGGTGGCCGTTGAGTTGGCCTGCAAACTCAGTCGTAAGTCTAAGGCCAAAATCTTCATCGTCTATGTTATAGAAGTTAACCGTAGCCTGCCGGTCGATGCTATAATAAAATCCGATATTGAAAACGCTGAAAAGGTTTTAATGGATGCCGAAGAATACGCGCAGGAAAACGACTTTGAAGTCGAAACGGAAATCATCCAGGCGCGTGAAGTGGGTCCGGCAATAATAGAAGTAGCACGACAACGTAATATCGATACTATAATAATGGGAATGACCTATAAGAAAAGGTTCGGCACCTTTACAATGGGTAATGCCGTTCCACACGTATTAGAAGAAGCACCATGCCGGGTAATTATATGCCGGGAACCCAGAATATAAAACCGAATAAAAAAAGCATTGTAATCATGGGTTGCGGCCGGGTCGGTGGCAAACTGGCTGCTATGTTCGACGCCGCCGGCCATAAAGTAACTGTACTGGATCTCGACGCGTATAGTTTCCGTAGATTGCCACCAAGCTTTAGCGGTACTGCTCTCATCGGAAATGGCACCGATGAAGAAATGCTCCGCAAAGCAGGTATCGAAACTGCAGATGCATTCATTGCTCTTACTCAGGGAGACAACCGCAACGTAATGGCTGCGCAGATTGCAAAATACATCTTCCACGTACCACGGGTAATTTGCCGTATTTACGACCCACTGCGTAAAGATATTTATGAAAATCTGGGCCTTGAATCCATCAGCCCTACCGAGGTCTTTGCTGATTTGTTATTTAACAGGCTGGAGAAAATCTGATCAATATGAAACCTCTTTATATCGTAATAGTGGGCGGAGGAAAGATAGGCTATTATCTCAGTAAAGCCCTCCTCAGCCAGGGTCACGAAGTATTAATTATTGAAAAAGACATCCGCATCTGCGAAAAGCTGGAAGATGAACTGGGTAGCTGTTGTTTGCGCGGTGATGGCTGTGAAACTGCGGTTTTACACGAGGCAGGATTGAATAGGGCCGATATATTGATTGCTACTACCAGCCACGATGAAGATAATCTGGTATCTTGCCAGGTAGCCAAGCACCGCTTTAAGGTGCCCCGTACTATTGCACTTATAAATAACCCATCCAATGAAAAAATATTTAAAAAGCTGGGAATCGATGCCACGATCTCTGTAACTAATACAATACTGGAACACGTCGAGCAGGAAATCCCGGCACATCCTCTTATTCACCTTCTTACCATGAGCGGCAAGATGGAAGAGCTGGTTGAGCTACAGATCACCAGGGAATCGCCGGCACTGGGTAAGTCAATAAGCCAGCTTAGATTGCCGGGGGATACTACCATCGCTTTATTGATGAGAGAAAATGAGAAACCGCGTATACCCGATGCCGAAACAGTTCTGAGAGAAAACGACCGTGTTATTGCGCTGACTACCATAGACAGCGAAAAAACTCTCGAAAAAATGCTTACAGGTTGATTAAACCACGTAATTGTCGGATGCTGTTATGCCGGCCTAAATTTTATAATCTCGTTTAATCTTGTTTTCAATTTCTTATATGTGGTTGCAAGTCCCTCACTTAAAACACGGACATCAGCAATAACTGCCATAAAATTATTATCTCCATTCCAGCGCGGTACAATGTGCGTATGGATATGTCCCTCAAGGCCAGCTCCGGCAACTCTTCCCAAATTCATTCCTATATTAAAACCCGCCGGTTTAGCCTCTTCCATTAATAACTTTACACATAATTGTATCAGCTTAACATGTTCTCGTGACTCGTTAGCCCTTAAATCGATGATATTCCCTGTGTGGCGATAGGGTGCAACCATCAGATGGCCCGGCGTATATGGAAATGTATTCAATATTATAAAATTATATTTCCCTCGAAACAGGATGTAATTCTCTTCATCATCCTGCGAAGACGGCTTGTCACACAAAATACAACCTTCATTCTTATCCGCACTCAAAATATATTGCATACGCCAGGGCGCCCAGATTCTCTTCATTTTTTAATACCCCTTGTTGATAATGTCTTTGTTCCCGAGGTGTATTTTAGCATGATTATTGACTTTGTTGCCTAAGATTGTTATCTTTGTTTCTGATAGGCATGACTGCGATAGATATTAATTACGTTGCACACGGGGACGTGCCAGCATCCGTTAAAAAAGAGATCTCCGAGATAACTAGTGATTGCTATAAAAAATTCGGTGACCGTGTACCCTATAAAGTTGAAGTACATGTCTTCGACTCAGAGGATAACTTAAACAACTTTTTAAAACAGGAGAAATTCAAGCTGGGTATAACAACCGGTTCATTTGACGAAGCTTTACCCTGCCGATATGATGCTTTACGGGGCTTCCCCCGTCTGTTAATACCCCTTGACCGCATTTCACATTACAGTAAGCTTGCCAGGGCCGGTGCCATAAGGCATGAAGCCGCCCATACCGTATTACATGGTGGATTGGAATACAATATTTTCCATATTCCTGAGGACTGCAGGCATACCGCTCTGGTTAAAGGCATCGACACCGAAAAACTGGAAGAAACTTTTATTCAATTAACTATGGGAATAAAAGACCTGGAAGCAACCCGGCTGCTTATTCAGCATGATTTTATACACTGCCAGTTCGCTTTTGCGCTCGAATGGATCAGGCCGTCTGAAGAAGATAAGCTGGCCTGGTCAGTGGCTAAAACCAGCCGGCAGACACGGTTTGTTTATGAAAGCGCATTAATAAGGCCTCTCCTATTTGCCAATCCACTACTGTCGCTTCCTCAATCTAAAAAGGTGCCGGTTGAAGAACAGCTTCAACTCGGAGCAAGAATCGAAAAAATGATAGCCATTCTGGGTGAAACAGAAGAAGATAAAGTATTACAGGTAGCCGCCGCCATTATCGAGGCAATTACCGAGGATACTCATAACAATATTGATACTGCTTTCCATCAGCTCATGAAGCTTATTTAATAAAAACAAACCCGGAGTATCTTTATGAAATATCACAATTCTTTAAAACTTTTCGATAACATATTTTGTTATATATGGAATGGCATGGGCAACAATTGCAATACCGTGGTACTAACCGATGCTCTTACGGGTGATAAGCGTCATATTATTATAGATCCGGGTCATATCACCAATGAGTTCAACGAGCCATGTTTTGAAAGTCTCGAGAAGACTATGGCATCTGACAAAATAAATATAAACAATATAGGGTTGATCATAAATACACACAGTCATCCCGACCATTGCGAAGCCAACGATCTTATTGTTAATAAGAGCCGGGCGATGGTAGCCATGTCAAAGGAAGAAGATGAGTTTCGCAATAGTGTAGGGAAAGAACTTTTCAGGCTATTCGGGTTAAAGTTCCCCGGATTTTCCACAGGCCTTTTCTTAAAAGAGGGCGATTTTGATCTGCATAACGCAGCGTTTAAAATTAGAATTATATTATGCCCCGGTCACTCCCCAGGGTCTATCTGCCTTTTCCTACCCGACAACAGGGTGCTTATAACCGGAGATGTGATTTTTTTCATGAGCATAGGGCGAACTGATTTTCCCGGAGGCGATATAAATTTATTGAAAAACAGTATACAGAAGCTCGCCAAGCTTGAGGTTGATTATCTGATTCCCGGCCATAATACCGACCCCCAGGGCATTATTAAAGGCAGGGAGCGTGTAAAACAAAATTTTGAAGCGGTTCAGATGTTTTTCTAATATGGAACTGGATGATAAGATAGAATTCGCCATACAAAATACCGTAGTGCTGAGGGCTCCCAGACAAAGGCTATCGACCTTTGGCAGTACCAATATTTACTATTACATGATTACGGAGCTTATACAGGAGGCAAATATAGTACGCGAAGGCCGGGTTATCGCAGCGAGGCCTAAAATTGTTACCCCTGCATACCTTATAAATGTTGAAGGATTCAGCGGTTCGGCCAGGCGATACCTTCAGATGATAGCCGAGCAAAATCCCAATGAGCCGGGTATACTATATTCATATAAAAACGAAACTGTGGAAACAACAATAAGCTCCCAATCTTTACCTGAAATTGTGGATAAAATAAACCGTCAAATCGATGATAAAAACGACCCCCTTACTGCCATTATAAAGGGCATTGAGGAAATGTGGGATGTATCATTGATGAAATTTACCTTCGAACTTACAAGAAATTCTCTTCAGCATAATTTTTCTGAATTTTTCAACAGGGGGAAATTTCAGCTGAATGAACAGGGTGTTCCAGGAGATGCACTGGATTATATTGAGGAGCTGTTCAGTATTGTATATAAAGACCCCTCACGTGCACCGGAACTAGTAAGTGAACTTCAACGATGGAATCTTTGGTCAAGATACCAGGACAGATTCCTGCAACTATTCAAAAGGCGTAGTTGACAATCAATTAAACTAATTATATATTAATCCGGTTCTTATAACCGGTTGATAGAGTGTGAGCCAGAAGGTGGTAAATGAACCAGAGGCGATCTAATATTGAGATTATCTACGAAATGCTGAGAATCGGGGCTGATGGAGCCGGCAAAACCGAGATCATGTACGCTGCCAACATGAGCTACACTCAGATACAGAAATACCTGAAATTTTTAATAGCTCAGGGATTAATTGATAAAGTTGAGATAGGCAATCCATCGGTTACCTATATTGTTACGGAAAAGGGTAAGCGCTTATACAAAAGCATTGAATCCGTGCTGGAAGCGTTAAATTTTAAAGAAAGTGATTAATAGAGGAGGAGCCGCTCATGGCAGAAAAAAGAATGCTAATACTCGATGCAGAGACAGTACAGAAAATCGAAGAAAACCGTGGTGATATGAGCGTTTCTGAATTTATTAATTTCATCATTGACAGTCATCTTGAGAAAAGCATTGAACCCCATCAAAGCGATCTGGTGACTAAGGAAGAATTTCACCAGTTTGAAGAAGGGATTAGAGATCTCCTGCGCAGTTTTCTCGAATTTTTCTTAAGCTATGGGCTTGAGCTTGGCAAGCAACCCAGCAACGGCGAACTGGAAAATTTGACTTTTAAATTGCAGGGGCTCAGCAAGGCCGCTAAAGCTAAAAAATTTTAATCGGGTTGTAGGATCGATATTCAGCTGGTAATCCTGAAAAACACAGCCATCTTCACATAAGATAGAACTCTGTTATAGAACATAATCACTTCCCAACACATTTCAATCGTGTCATAGTTTAATCTGGAGTTAATCGGGAGGTGAACTATGCCCACTATCAGAGAGCTTATGAGAAGCGGAAAAAAAGAAGAGCTTTGGCAGTTATGCTGCGGCTTTCTCGATCTCAATATCGAACAATTCATGGGAATTCAGAAAAGATTGTTGCTAGAACAAATTGAATTGCTTAATAATTCCAGAATCGGCAGAAAAATTTTCAAAGGCACAATCCCCCAGAATGTAGACGAATTCAGGAAAAGAGTCCCTCTGACAACATATAAAGATTACTGCCCCGAGCTCAGTGAAAGGCAGGATGATGCCATGCCGGTAAAACCACTGATGTGGCAGCATACCTCGGGAAGAACAACCGAGTATCCATTCAAATGGGAAAGCATAAAATGGGTCCCGGTTACACCTGGTATGTTAAGAGAATTAGCTATTGCCGGCACAGCCTGTGCTATTTTATCAAGTTGCAAGTTTAAAGGTGATACATCGGCTATAAAAAAAGATTTAAAGTTTATATATGCAGTTGCTCCGCGACCCTATACTTCAGGTACTTATGCCTATATCGCATCTATTGAAATAGACTGCCGCAGCCTGCCTCCGCTTGACATAGCTGAAAAATTAGAAATCGAAGAGCGTATTCAACTTAGTTTTAAACAGGCACTTTCACAAGGCCTGGATTTTTATTTCGGCGTGGCTGTTGCCCTTGTGACAATCGGAGAAAAGCTCGGCCAGCAAATGAAAAAAATAGACTTTAAATCTGTCCCAATCGACCCACCGGCATTAGCCAGGTTAATAAAAGGTCTGGTTAAAAGTAAATTAGCCGGCCGAAAACTAATGCCTAAGGATCTTTGGTCTATTAAGGGTATTTTCAGCAGCGGCACAGATGGTACAATTTTCAAGGATAAAATTTATGAGACGTGGGGATGTTATCCTCTTAATATCTACGCAAGCACAGAAGCAGGCGTAATAGCCACACAGACCTGGGATTATGACTCCATGACCTTTATACCAAGCATAAACTTCCTAGAATTCATCGAAGAATCCGAATATGAAAAATGTAAAGCAAATCCCGCATATTATCCTCAAACTGTACTTCTCGATGAAGTAAGGCCCGGCTATAAATACGAGGTGGTGATAACTAATTTTCATGGAGCTCCGCTGGTAAGATACCGTACGGGTGACGTGATAAAAATCACCGGCCTATCCAACAAAAACCTGGGTATAGCAATCCCGCAAATGGAATTTCATGGTAGAGTGGATGATATTATAGATATAGGGGGTTTTATCAGGCTTAATGAAAAGGTAATATGGCAGGCAATAAGCAATACGGACGTTCCCTATGTAGATTGGACAGCGCGAAAAGAACAGGAAGATAAAAGGACAATTTTACATATATATATAGAACCCAAAGACGGTTTTGCAGCAGATGCCAATATAGTGGCTCGAAAGATATATCAAGAACTAAAAGACATGGATAAGGATTTTCTTTACGGTAATATCGAGGAGGTGCTGAATACCAACCCTGTGAAAGTTACCTGGTTACCTCAAGGTGCCTTTGAAAGACACATAAATATACGCCGCTCACAGGGAGCCGACTTAGCACACCTGAAACCCCGGCATATCGGTGCTTCCGACGGTGAATTAGCCATATTAACTACCTCAATCCTGGAGCCACAATTAGTAGAAAAGATCTCAATCGGTTCTCCCGCGGCATAAGACCGGATTTCAACAGGATAAATCTATTATTTGCCATGGCAGTTCTTCAGAACTGCCATGATCTTTTACGAGCACGACTTTAGTACTATTTCATATTCAATTCAACAATATTATCTTGACATTTATTCTACGTATCTACATAATGAGCCAGATATTCTAATTCGGATTACATATGAACGCACATTCGCTTATACCGCTCATTGCTTCGGTCGCCTACCTACCCCTGCTAATTATTCTCTATGCCAACAGGCCATGGCAGCGTCAAAAACAAACATTTGCCATATTGCTAATAGCGCTTATGCTGTGGAGCCTTGGCGACTTTTTATTCAGAAGCGATTATTTAATTAATGAAAAACTCATTATAGCCAAGGGCATCCTCATCATATTTACAATAGCATTCTCACAGCTACACTATTTTCTTCGCACTTTTTACGAAGGTCATAAGCCAGGTATCCCCCTTGTTTATATCTTAATGTGTATATCATTTGTTCTTATCTGGCTGTTTATACCGGAAAAGATAAATATCGATGACGGTGTAGTACCGGTTTATGGAATGTGGGTTTACCCCCTTATGGTCATTTATTTGAGTATTATTGGCCGGGATATTTTTATTATTATAAGGAAAATCATAGCCACTGCTGATCCCGTAATACATAATCAGCTCTTGTATTTGATTTTGGGCTTGATGATTACACTCATTTTCTCTATTTTCTCTCTTTCTCAATTTGGAAGAGAATTCCCGCTCGCCCATATTGGCAACCTTTTAAATGCCGTCATTCTAAGTTATGCCGTGATCAAACACAGGCTTCTCGATCTTAGATTTGTCTTACGTCGCAGCCTTACTTTATTAACCATGATCGTCGCGGGCCTCGGCGTTTATCTTTTCCTCTACATAATAGGACATTACCTATTCCACATAGAAGTAATCACTCTCAATTTTCTCCTTGGTATGGGTGCGGCTCTGGTTGTGGCGTTCGTCATTTATATGTTGCGTGGAGTAATGGCAACTCAGGTAGATAAATTATTCTATCGCGATAGCTATGAATACCGACGGGAGCTGGAAAATTTCGTACAGAACCGCATCAAAGGGATGATAAGTCTGGACGAATTCGGTAATGAGTTTCTTACCCTGATATCGGGTGCTCTCAGGTCGCGACGGGCTTATCTTATGCTGCCGAAGCATGATACAAGGGACTTTTATATACGATTCTGTATTCCCGAACGGGAAGATAGACCCGCATTAATCATCAGGAATGATAGCCCGATACTACAATGGCTACAAAAGAATAATTCTTATTTACCCTGTGAAAAACTGGAAATATTGCCCGAGTTCCGGGGATTATGGAAAGAAGAGAGGAACTGTATTGAACAGCTAAATATCAATATTTTTTTACCCATGATAAGCCGAAACAATGTTATGGGTCTGCTGGCACTGGGAGAAAAAGTCAATAGCAACCGATATTCGCTGGAAGACATCAATCTGGCAGAGCAGACTATCAAGCATATTGCAACATCCCTCGAAAAAGAATACCTGCAGGACCAGCTAAAAAAGCGCGAGCAAGAGCTGGCACTTATTAATAAGCTGACCGGTGTGATTACATCCAGCCTCAATATCCAGGAAGTTTACGATGCCTTTGTTAAAGAGTTAAAAGAAGTAGTTGAAGCTGACTATACAGCGATATGCATCGTCGAAGACCAGAACATTTATTTTGCCGCTATATCTACCGAAGTCGGCTCTGCCTGGCATTTAGGACAAACAATACCCATAGCCAATACAGCTACCGAATGGGTTTTCCTCAATAAAAAGCACTTTTATGAAAATAATCTGACCAAGAACAGGAGGTTCTGGACAGCAGCAGAATTTATAAAAAGAGGCATCCAATCGATTTTATATTTACCTATGATAAATAAAGGAGAGGTAATAGGCGTTCTGCTTATCGGCAGTAAAAAGGCAAATGCCTACAGCTTAGACCAGACCGTCCTTCTCGAACATCTGGCCTCGCAAATAGCTGCGCCGATAGTAAATAGCAGACTTTATGCTAAAGCTGAAGAAGTAACGCGAGTCGATGTTATTACGGGACTGTTTAACCGGCGGCACTTCGACGAAAGACTCCGCGAAGAAATCGATCGCCATTCCCGATACGGTGATATCCTTTCTATTCTTCTAATAGATATGGATAACTTTAAAAAATATAATGATACTTTCGGTCATCAGGCGGGTGATCGTATTCTTGTTCAGGCTGGCAGGATAATAACCGAATCTATAAGATCGTCCGATCTCGCATTCAGATATGGCGGTGATGAATTCGCCATTATTCTGCCAAATTCGTCAACAATGGATGCTTTTAGCGTTGCCGAACGTATACGTGAGAAAATAGCACTTGAAATGTACAGTAAGCAACTCGATATCACAGTCAGCATCGGCATAGCATCGTGGCCAGGTGATGGATCTACACTGGATGAACTCTGCTATGCCGCAGATATGGCACTTTATTATGCCAAACGCACGGGACAGAACAGGACCTCCATTGCTTCAAGAACACTTTTTTCACTAAATGAGCCTGATGTCAGCGTAACCAGTGAAAATGAAGTTTTAAGCACTATTTATGCCCTAGCAGCTACACTGGAAGCCAGAGATAAATATACATACGGTCATTCGCGGCGTGTTGGTCGTTATGCCGTGGCAGTGGCCGAGGCACTGAATTTATCACCCGAACAGGTGACTGTCATAAGCGCTGCAGCCTTGCTCCATGATATCGGCAAGGTAGGCATACCGGATAGCGTACTGAACAAGAGCGAAAAACTGCTGGACGAAGAATGGGAAATGCTAAAGCAGCATCCTAAACTATCAGCCACTATTTTGGGGCATGTACCCAGCTTAAGTGCCTGCCTTGCTGCCGTACGGCACCACCATGAACGCTGGGATGGAGAAGGCTATCCTTCAGGATTGAAGGGAGAAGCTATTCCTATCGAAGCTCGAATATTATGCGTTACAGACGCTTTTGAAGCCATGATTTCGGAAAGACCTTATCGTGGAGCGCTGACGTTTAAACAGGCCATCGCCGAGCTGGAGAAATGTGCTGGTACGCAGTTCGATCCTAATATAGTAAAGGTCTTTATACCTATCATTCTTGCCAGCAGACCCGATGAGATCGAGATAGAGATGCGACGGTCTCATACAGAAAAAGATTAATCAGCTTTTGCAAGAATACATATATTTTGAGAAAAAAATTTCAGTGGAAATCCGTAATCATATTCAGGGAAAGACTTTAATACCTTGAATCCCGTCTTTCTCAAAAGCGTTTCCAGCTCTGAATAGGTATAAAGATAAAAATATCTGAACAGCTCACTTTCCTTCGATTTCCACGGAATAAACACCTCTTTGCCCCTATTCCAGAACCTTATTTGCCAGCGATTCCACACAGTGATAAAAACTTCGCCTCCGGGTTTCAGTATCCGTCTCAGCTCCATAAAGGCGCGCTTTCTGAGATAACGGTGCTGTATATGGTGATAAATTGCTACAGCAACAGCATAATCAAATGATTGAGATTTGAACGGCAGGGCCGTTGCATCACCGGCAATCAGGTTAACCTCGAAGTTGAATTTATCTGCGTATTTCACAGCCATTCTAACCATCTGAATGGAGGAATCCAATCCCCATAATTCAAATTTGCCTGCAAATGGGAGAAAGTCGGGGCCATGTGCACACCCGATATTCAACAATTTTCCACCCGACCAAGAATCCGCAATATCTCCAAGTTCGCGTCTGAAGCGTGTCCAATGGCGCAGGTTATACCAGCTAGCTGCAATATCGTTGTAAATATTCTTTTTTATCTTATCTTTTGTTGTCAATTCCGTAATTTGCTAAACTTTCAACGTAATTCAATATAACATATACGGAGAGGTAAGGCATATAATCAAGAAGTTATCCAGAACAATATCGGGAGTCACACCGGTGGCAGTAATGGCCAGTCCTGTACGATGTCCTGGAACCTGTGTCTTCTGTCCTACATACACTGAAGCACCCAAAAGTTACACACCTGAATCTCCGGCCGTGCTCAGGGCTCTTGAATGCCACTTCGATCCTTACACTCAGGTGGTATCGAGGTTACAAACACTTGAAACTATGGGCCATCCAGCTGATAAAGTAGAACTCATTATCATGGGTGGCACTTTCCCGGCCTGCCCTGAAGAATATCAGTATGCATTCATCAAAGCCTGCTACGATGCACTTAACGGCTGTATTGCATCTAATCTGGAGCAGGCTAAGCACCTGAATGAGACCTCGATCCATCGCTGCACCGGATTGTGCATCGAGACAAGGCCCGACTGGTGCAGCGAAAAGGAAATACAACGGATGCTGGAGTTCGGCACCACCCGGGTTGAGTTGGGTGTCCAGACTATAGATGAGCGCATCTATCATCTTGTGCGCCGTGGTCATACTGTTGCCGATGTTAAACAGGCGACAAAACTGCTAAGAAAATACGGATTGAAGGTTTACTATCACTGGATGCCGGGTCTGCCGGGATCGACCCCCGAACATGATCTTGAAATGACAGCCGAGCTATTTAATAATGATGATTTCAAACCAGATGGTCTGAAGCTATATCCGACTCTGGTTATTGAAGGTACCGAACTTGCAAACTGGTATAAGCAGGGGTTATATCAACCCTATACATCAGAAACGACTGTAGATCTTATGATAAAAATCAAAACACTGATACCCAAATATGTGCGTATACCACGCGTAATGCGAGATATCCCGCCTAAATTTATTTTAGCCGGCTGCAAGGATCTTGCTTTGCGTTCAAGGATAAGAAATTTAATGAGAATAAATAATATACAATGTAGATGCATACGCTGCCGTGAATACGGTCACCGTCTGCGCGATGGATGGGAGATCGGCAAACCAAAACTCCACCGTCTGGATTACAGTGCATGTGATGGAAATGAAATTTTCTTATCATACGAAGACGAAAACGAAACCCTTTTTGGCTTGCTCAGATTGCGCATCGGATCTAAAGGTTTTGATATCAATCCGGCAACGGTACGCGAAATACATGTATTTGGAAGTGAAGTCCCTTTAGGAAAACATTCCGATAAAGCCGCACAACATAAAGGCATCGGGCTGAGCCTGCTTACAGAAGCAGAACGGATTGTACACGAGGAATACTCTATAGATAGCATAGCGGTAATCAGCGGTGTAGGAGCAAGAGATTACTTCCGTTCCGAATTGGGCTATAAACTCAAAGGTTACTATATGGTAAAGGACCTTTGATCAATCGTATAAATGGCAGGCGGCATAATGTCCTGGCGCAATTTCCTTTAATTCTGGCTCTATATGATCACAAACTGGTAACAATTTATGACATCTGGTATGAAACCGGCAACCCGAGGGAGGATTAAGGGGAGATGGTATATCACCTTTCAATATAATTCGTTCTTTCCTCTTATGAGTGAGCTGACCTACTGCTGATAACAATGCTTCGGAATAGGGATGTAATGGATTGGCAAAAAATTCACTTTTGGCGGCCAACTCGATTATCTTCCCCAGGTACATTACGGCAATGCGGTCTGAGACATATTTTATTACCGAGAGATCATGGCTGATAAAAAGATAAGTTAACCCGTCTATATCTTTTATGTCCATCATTAAATTTAATATCTGAGCCTGAACCGAAACATCAAGTGCGCTTACAGGTTCATCAGCTATAATCAATCTCGGTTCCATTGCCAACGCTCGAGCAATGCCTATGCGCTGCTTCTGCCCCCCACTAAACTCGTGAGGATAACGTTCAGCAAAATCGGCTTCAAGCCCGACCTTTTCAAGTAACCACGCCACTTTTTCAGACCGCTCGCTGGTGTTCCGCATACCCTGGATAATCAAAGCTTCTTCAATGGAACCACCAACGGTTAGCCTGGGATCAAGCGATGCGTCGGGATCTTGAAAAACAATTTGCATTTTCCCTCGTAATCGACGTAAATCACGCTTGCTCAGACCGATTATGTCGTCACCACAAAATATTATCTCCCCTTCCGTAGGTTCTTCCAGACGTAAAATCGTTTTACCCAGTGTTGATTTGCCACAGCCAGATTCTCCTACCAGCCCGAGTACCTCGCCCTGATTAATATGAAAAGAGACTCCGTCCACTGCTTTTATATCTGCTACAGGCTTCGGTATTAAGCCGCCGGTAACGTGATAATATTTTTTTAAATTATTAACCCTTAAAATTGCCTTATCATTCATGCTGTCTTCTCAATTTTCATAGTATAGAGGTGACATGCTACCTGATGTACACCTTTTATATTCACCATCACCGGCTCAGTTTGAGAGCATATTTCCATAACTTTATTGCAGCGTGGATGAAATGGACAACCGGAAGGTATATCAAGGAGATTAGGCGCATTTCCCGGTATTGAAGATAATCTCGCTCGATCTGCTGAAATATCCGGCAGGCAGCTTATTAATCCTTCTGTATAAGGATGCGCCGGGCTTGTAAGTATATCTTTTACAGGAGCTATTTCAACTATTTTTCCTCCATATACTACAGCTGCCCTGTCACCAATATCGTTTACCTGTGATAGGTCATGTGTAATAAAGATAATTGACACATTTCGATTGACCTTAAGTTCCTGTAAAATGGACATTATTTGTGCTCGTATAGTTACATCCACGGCAGTGGTTGGTTCATCGGCCACCAATACTTCGGGATCACATGAAAGGCTCATAGCTATCATAGCTCTTTGCCTCATTCCACCTGACATCTGATGCGGATACAGTTGCAAGGCCCTTCTTGCGTCCGGTATTCTCATTTCATTAAGCAATGCTATCGCTTTTGATTGAGCATCTCTTGTATTCATTTTCTTATGAATTTTGATCTGTTCTATTATTTGATCACCAATCGTGAACACAGGATTTAAAGCCGATTGCGCATTCTGGAATACCACGGCAATATCTCTACCGCGTATCTTTCTCAATTGTTCATTTTCACAGTGTCTGAGGTCTATTCCTTTATAGAAGATCTTCCCGTCCACTATTTTACCCGGCGGGCTATCGAAGAGCCGTAATAACGAAAGTGCAGACACAGACTTTCCGCAGCCCGATTCTCCAACCAAACATAGACATTCGCCACGCTGTAAGAAATAGCTCATCCCGTTAACAGCTTTTACTATTCCCCTGCGTGTAAAGAACCAGGTTTTCAGATTGTTCACTTCCAGAATAACATCATTCATCAATCAAATTATCCCTGTTTGCGTCTTATACACTTGTTCTGGGGTCTAAAGCATCTCTCAGTCCATCACCCAGAAAATTGAATGAAAGTACCGTTAAAAAGAGGCATATGCCGGGTTCTACTGCCACCCACCACGATGTGTCAAGAGTATGCTGTCCGGCATTAAGGATAGTACCCCAGCTAGTACTCATGGGGTCTCCGAGACCGATAAAACTGAGTGCAGCTTCCGCCATTATCACACCGGGTATGGATAGGGTCGCAATCACAATTACAAGGCTGATAACATTGGGAATCAGGTGATTAAATATAATACGGATATCGCTGGCACCCAGCGCACGTGACGCCGTAATGAAATCCCTCGTCCTCAGGGATAACGCTTCACTTCGAATCAGGCGGGCGGCGCCGGTCCATCCAGTAAGACCGATAACCAGAATAATAATCAGCAGACTCGGTCCATACACAAAAACTATTAGCACCAGCAACAGAAAGAAAGGAAAGGTCATCATAATATCGGTAAATCGCATTAACACATTGTCAACCCAGCCGCCGAGGTACGCCGAAATTACGCCGATGAGAGTACCCCAAAATATGGCCAATCCAGTAGCAAGCAAACCCACCAGCAAGGATATTCTGGCACCGGCTATCAGCATTGCCAGCATATCACGGCCCTTGCTGTC